>ENA-ORXT01002124-ORXT01002124.1-marine-metagenome-genome-assembly--contig:-NODE-2124-length-24642-cov-7.066965_pt1 | contig 24642 bp, 19 predicted proteins | sample MGYA00237868_ERZ511482 | MGnify/ENA metagenome assembly ERZ511482
GCCGCGCAAAGCGACAAATTCAAGATAAGTCAAATGTTGCTTTTAAGCAATCGGGAATTGCCGATGCAATTTCATACTGGATAAGGGCACGTTCTTAGCGGCGTCATGTCTTCGGATTATTCTAGAGGCAGGGTAAGTAAAGAAAGACACACCTGAGGCTAGGGGGCTAGCGACCTTTATGTTATTGATATTGTTAGACTTTTGGAGGTAAAAACAGAAAGCGCCAATTGGCGTTTTTAGAAATTTGTATATTTATCAATGACTTATGACTCTACTCTTTGAAGAAATCACATGTCTATAAAAAGTCCCGGTGCCAAACGGTGCTTTGTTTGTGAACCACTGGCACCCTATGGCTTAGCGGGACTACTTAAAAAGCGAAGTGCCTAGATGCGTGGTTGAACCGACTCTTAAAATTGTTAAGCTCTTCCCATGACCTCAGAACAAAAGAAAAAACCAGAACGTAAGCTTTGGGATATTGCTAATGAGCTGCGCGGGAAGATGAGCGCAGATGAGTTCCGCGATTATATCCTTGGTTTTATCTTCTTCAAATACCTTTCCGAGAAGATGCATATCTATGCCAATAAAATTCTCTCAGAGGACGGTATTAGCTATCGTGACTTGGATGAAGCCAATGGAGATGGCCCCGCCTATCTTGAAGCTGTCAAAGCCGAGGCGCTGGATGAACTTGGTTACTTCCTCAAACCGTCTGAGCTGTTTCACCAGATTGCCAAGCGCGGCAATGAAGGCGCGTTTATCTTGGATGATCTGACCAAGGTTTTAAATAATATCGAACAAAGCACAATGGGCACAGAGAGTGAGCAGGATTTTGATAGCCTTTTTGAATTGGCTACGTTTCTTAACACAGAAGAAAAATGTGAAGACCACTTAGCAGCCCTAAGATGGAACGGGTCTCCTATATGCCCATACTGTGAAAATGAAAACTCTAAAAAGCTAACTGGAAAGGATAGAAGGTAAAAGTGCTATGAGTGCAAAAGAAAATTCAGCGTTAAGGTTGGAACAATAGTTCACGATTCTAAAATCTCACTTCAAAAATGCTTCATTGCTATCTTCCTTTTCACTTCTCACAAAAGATGGGTAAGACCACATCATATTGCTAGAGACTTAAAAATCACTCAAAAGTCTGCATGGTATTTACTTCATAGATTAGAGAAGTATTTGAAACTGGAAGACCCTCTCTTGAAAATGCAGTTGAAATAGACGAAACTTACGTTGGTGGAAAGGAGAAAAGTATACACCAAAATAAACAAGAAACGCTCAAGGCAGAAGCACGAAAAGTAAGATTCCAGCATTGGGAATTATTGAAAGAGGCGGAAAGGTCTATGCATTGCCAGTTAAAAAGTACAGATCCAAAAAACGATCAAGCGTATCATCGAAGAGGTTGTAGCAAAAGAACAAAAGTTTACACTGACGAATGGAGGCCGAACAACACTTTAAATAAAGAGTACGATAGAGAAGCTGTAGCGCATGGAGCAGGTGAATACGTAAGAGGTAGCGTTCACACTAATAACATCGAAAACTTTTGGAGTCACTTATAAAGAGGTATTCACGGAACATATTTTCACGCATCAGATGAACACTTAGCATCTATCAGATGAACACTTAGCATCAATTGTAAATGAATTTACTTACAGAACTAGAGATTTGAGCTAAGGGAGTAGATTCGATTTAACATTAGCAAAAGTCAAAAAACATTATCATATGCCTAACTTATCAAAAGAGGAGATAAAGAATCTTAAAGACAAATATGGAGACATTAAGCTCGAAGGTGGGCTTAATGATAAGGTTAGAAAATTAATTGAGTTAGGGGCAAATGAACAGCCCCTTAGGTCATTAAAAGAAATCAAAAAAGAGCTCGGAATTAAAGACGCTGACATTGCCGAAATGTTTGGGTATCTTAATGCTCACGCTTATCGGACTTCGTCTGCTAGAGAAAGGTTTGATAAGGGGTTGAAATTATTCTTCAACTTAATAAAGTCTAATGATTAAAGTCGCAAATGAAGTAACTGACATTAACCCAAACGTGTCAATAAGGGATACAGAAGAGGTATCAAAGAACGTTACCTCTAGTAGAGCCATACAGTACACTAAATTGGTAGAAGCTCATGAAACTGATATTGAATGTTTAGTTACCTTTAAAATGACTGAGGGGAATATGGTAATGCATATTGATCCTGAGACACAGGAGATTAAAGAGTTAGTTTATGGTGTTCTTGGGCTTCCAGTTTAGAAATTTCATTTCTTAATCTTTCTTGGTCAACAATAAAAATTAAACTACCGTCCACCTCTTTAGTTGTGGTCACCTTATCAGATAATTCTAATAGTTGATTATAACTTAAACTCATTCACTAAAAGTAACATGAAATAGATTGATACTTTTTATTGGAATAATTGGGTCCAATAGATATATCACTACTTTTTAAAGAATAAAGCGCTGATTTGAAAATGAATAAATAACATTTTCAAATCAGCGCGTGATATTAAATCAATAGCTCCAGTGGAGTAGAAATCCCTTCCCTCTCGCGGATTGAAATATCAATTACATGGTTTTTATATGGCCTTTAAATATAAGTCTAAATTGACTTCTGCCTCGCCTTCCTCATTTTTGTAGACTTCTAAAATTCTTTTTTCATCCCAAGGATATTTCACCCAGTTTCCAGATTTTATTTTTTTGTCTCCTTTGAAATATAATTGAGTAGCCAAACTTTGAAAACCCTCTACCTCGTCTATCAAGTAATGGATATGTTTTGGTCGACCACCGTAGGGTGGAGGAATGTAGGTATTAAAAAAATATTCTCCAGAGGCATTGGTTTTAATTTTTCCTCGACAGGTATAGTCTGTAGAATCCATGTCATAATTCTTATTGTAGTCGCAATGCCAGATATCAATAACGGTGTCCGCCAATGGCGTTTGGCAATCCGCACCAATAAGTTTACCTATGACTTTTATTGGTACTTCATCCATTTGCCGCAAGGCAGAGATTTGATTTCTGAAAGGTGCGTGTGGTCTAAAAAAAGGACCAAGCATATCTTGACTCGTCGCGCAGTCTGTAGAAGTAATGCCATTATTTTCAGTGAGACGAAAACCTGAACTTGACATAGCGAATGCACTCAAGCCAGCCATCCGAATAAATTCTCTTCTTTCCATTTGAATTTATGTAAGCTAGTATGAGAATATAACTCTTAGAAGTGAAATTTATTTCCTGTAGAAAACTTAATGTTTGCGGAAACGCTTGCACTGTAACCTTAGGTTAAGCCTTTTTTATTTTTTAACTGCGGCGTAGTCAATGGCATCTGCCGACCATTCTGGCGCAGCATTAAGGGCTGGAATGACCTCTTCGGGTTTGGTTACAAAGCGGTACATTTTTTTATGGATTGGATTCATGAAACTTTGATCAATCATTTTATCCAGTAGGTTTTGTAAAGGATCATAGAAGCCATCGGTGTTTAATATGATCATCGGTTTGGTAAACTGTCCAAGGCGCTTCATAGTCAAAGTTTCAAAGAACTCTTCCATCGTCCCACTTCCTCCAGCCATGGTAACCAATCCGTCAATGCCTGTGACCAATTTGGCTTTGCGTTGGTGCATGGTTTCGACATATTCCATGTCTTTTACACCAGAATGATCCCACTCAAGTGCGCGCATGAAGTGAGGAATAATACCTTTTATTTTGCCACCTTCATCGATGACTGTGTCTGCCAATTGTCCCATCAAGCCGACAGAACCTCCACCATAAACCACCTCAATATTATGTGCGACAAAAAGTTTAGCCAATTGTTTTGTGGCCTCAAAATATTTTTGGTCAACACTTCGACTAGAAGCTAAATAAACACATATTTTCATAGGGTAAGGTTGAGTGAATGTAGCTAGTAGCTCGCTAAATTATAAACCTGGGAAGGTAAAACTATCAAGCATAGATAGAATATATTGCTCATAGTTATTGAAATTAGATTGCTGTGCAGTAAAGGTAAGTACGTAGGCCTTCGAATCGATCAATATATATCGCTGGACGAATTTAAGATCATAAATTCCTTGGGTTCCTTTAAAAACAATGTCATGGTGCGGTGGTGTAGTGGTTGAATTTTTTTGACTTGATATTATTTCCGCAGCAGTGATCATCTGAAGAATTTGTGTTTCAGATAGCTCCACAAACTGTTCTAAAGTCATGGACGAATCCAAATCTTGCTGCAGTACAAAATTTAGGTTTTCTCTAAATTGATCCTCTGGAATTTCCAATGGACTTAATATAATTAGATTCAATCCCATCGTACCGCTGGTATCTATGGTCCAGTCAGATGGGTGTTTTATTGTAAATTCACGATAGTCAAGTTCATTCCATTTTACACTGCTGCCTTGAGTACTATCTATGATAGAACCTTCTTGAGCCTGAATGCTTAGGAAACATGAAGTGAATATTAAAATATATATGAACTTATACATGATTGTAAGATTACGGTCAACAGGTTTTCTATAGAATTAAATCAAAGATAGTCCTTTATCGATTGGATAATGAAAGTAATTATGGCTTCAAGACATGTTAAAACTTTGATTCTATATATTAAAGAAAATTATAATATGTATTTTTGCGCCATTAATTCACAAAAAATAAGAAATATGGCAGTAATGAAAGTGATAGAGATTCTATCAAACTCACCAAAGAGCTGGGAAGATGCGACTTCTAAAGGAATTAGAAAGGCGTCAAAATCAATCAATAATATTAAATCTGCATTCGTACAGAGTCAGAGTGTTGTTGTTAAAGCTGGAAAAGTTACTGAGTTTAGAGTAAACTTAAAAGTTACTTTTGAGGTAGGCTAGAACAAATAGCTTACTTATGAGTTTATATACACCAGTTCTCTGGTGAAAGAAACCCAAGAAACCATTGTAATGGTTTAGGCTTTTATGAAAATAGAAGCCTTTTTTTATGCCCAAAAGCTAAAAATGATGATTTGCTTAGGAAGTTGTTGGTGTTAACATCCCCAATGCTTTGATCGGCGTTCCATCGGACCAGTTGCCTAGGTTTCGAAATTCATGTTCTTCTCCGAATATCAAATCACAGGGTTTTTTATCTGAGCATTCGATCAAGGCATCTAAAGCCCGCCAATAGACATTGTAATCGATAACATCAATTTTACTGGTCATGGCTCGGCGATAGGAGTATCCATGATCGCCAGTATCGTAAGCCGCATTTTTGGCATATACTTCGAGGTGATCTGATGATATTTTGGGCAGGCCATAATCATCAGAAAATTGTTTGAACCAGATTCTATTTTTTGTTTCTGTTGCTGTTGCAAAAACCCTATTAGCGAATCCATCTCCGACGACGAAATCTTTTTCAGCAGTGATCATTACCAAATTTATATCGCTTGGTATTTTCTTATAACTTTCCTTTACCACCTTTTCAAAGGGGCCTACACCTGGACAAATCAACAAAGCCGCCTTTGGTTTTGGTATATCTAGACTATCTAGCTCTGTGAGGATATTGGCAGTTATAAGTCCACCAAAGGAATGGCCTGCAAAATAAAACTCCCCTTCTTTAGCATTCACATAACCATCTCCCTCTAATTTCTCCAAGGCATTCTTGATCGCAGTCACTGTATTGGGAACAAAGTAATCTGGGCTAGGGCTGATCAGGTTTTTCTGATAACGAGGAAAAATAACCACATTTCCTTTCCGCACCAAGTGCTCTAGAAAGGCACCATAGACCATAGGATTATACGCAGAATAGCCGTGGAGGAAAACCACCACAGGAGCTTCTTTAGGGACGGGAGCTTGCGGTTGAAATACCCAATATCCGTCTTGCTTTTTTCCGTAGTCTTGAAAATCTACCTCAGCATGGGTGTATTCTTGGCCGCCAGGACCAGTTAGTGCCTGTTCTGGTTGAAGTATAGTGTTGGTCTGAGCCGCTGGGCTTCCGAAAAGTGCAAACATTATTAATAAAACTGTATTCATGTGATTATCAAATCTGAATATTAACGGGTCTGATTAAAGATTGTTTTGAAAGAACTTATTTTTTTACTTCAAGTACATATTTCTTAAATGCAGCATTGAAAGCTCGATGCTTTAATCTTTTTGTTCCAAAAAGGAAATTAAGTTTTATAGAATAAGTCACAGAACTCAATTCTCTGACTTATATAGATTGTAGTTGGCTCCTAATAATCAACTAAATATTAATATCAAAAATTAATGTAACCTAAACTAAAAAAAATGAAAAAGTACCTATATCAAATATTTGCGATCTGTTTATTATGTTTCTCTTTTAATACCATACAGGCGGAAGGATGTGAAGACTGTTATTCTAATGCCATGGCCTTTATAAATGAGTTACCAGAAACTTCAGGTGATTGTTCCAGTGAGGAAGTAGCACTGGAGAAGTTGAATGAGGCAATCAGAGTTTTTAATGATGCCGAAGATGGAAATAGAGATTATGAAGGATATGTTCTCATGAATAAATTGATCAATTACTTGACTCACCTTAATTCTTGCAATGGTGGATGTGAATCACCAACCTGTGATGAATACACGGATCAAGCAAATGAGATGTCCGAATGTTTATTCAATTGTGATAGCCCTTACGCTGAAGATCATTGTAATACAGCTGCATATATAAATTGTCAATGTGATTGCACCTGTGAAAATTGGCATGAAGCAGATTGTGATGATTACGCAGACCCATGTGCGGGAGTTGATCAAGAAGGATATGAATGTTGTAATAAAATTTTATTTGAATGGGATATTCAGGAAGGAACGGATGATCTGAAGGGATGTTGCATCATTACATCTACCATTATAAATCCTGAATGCTGTGAAACTTCCGTCGGCAGTATACTCTTTCATAATTTTCCAGATACAGGATGTGAAATTAGGAGCGAGTCGACGAATGCAGACCAAACTGCGTATACGATAACGGTATGTTGTGAAGGTAATGCAGATGATACGGTATTATTTTATGCCAAAGCTGGAGGTCCTTGTGATACAGAGTCCAAAAGACTTTCCTTAGAGGGTTGTGGGAATTAAAATCTCTATTTCAAAAAATATAAAAAAAGTCCTCTGACAAATCGGAGGACTTTTTTTTATCAATATTCAATTTATTCACTGCACGAATTTTGCGGTTTGTGCAATTCTAGTCGACAAGAAGACTTTATAAATTAAGTTTCGTATTAAAAGTATTCTTCAGCTGTCACACTCCATAAACTAGTGTCTTATACAGATTGTATTAAACTCCACGTGCTCGACGAAACAAGCACAATTAATATTTTTATATAACCTAAACTTTTTAAAATGAAAAAGTACCTATTTCAGATCTTTGCGATCTGTTTTTTAAGTTTCTCTTTTACTACTTCTTATGCCCAGTGTGAAGATTGTTACACGCAAGCCTTGGACTTCATTAGTCAATTACCTGCAAATTCGGGGGATTGTTCTAATGTTGAAGTTGCGTCAGATAAATTAGCCAGAGCCATTGATCAATTTAATGCTTCGACTCCAGGAAATAGGGATTATCAAGGGTATGTTCTTATGAATAAATTGATCAACTTGCTAACTCATATAAATGATTGTGGTGGTGGATGTGAATCAGCAACATGTGCAGAATTTACAGCGCAAGCAAATAGTATGGTTGAATGTCTAGAAAGATGTGGAAGTACTTATGAAGATGATTTATGTAAAACAGCTGCTTATATACGATGCCAATGTGATTGTGGTTGCGAAAATCCAGCTGATGCTTCCTGTGATGATCCTGTTACTGGAGATTGCTGTGATGAGTACAGCATAGATTGGGAACATGCCATATCAGCTTGTTGTGCTTTTATTTTTACACCATCAGGTCCTGCTCATTGTCCGAAGCCACGGATCGGTTTAGTTAGGTCTGGTCAGTGCGCTTCTCCCTTTACTACTCAAGAATTTTTGGATGATGGAAGAGTTCGTGTAGAAGTATGTATTGATGAAGGTGCAGAATGTGATGATCCAGATGATTATTTCATTCAGGTTGAATTATTTGCTCCATGCAACAATGTTGTATCTGAAAGAATAGATGTTTCAGGATGTGTTTTTTAAAAAATAAATAAAGATAGGATGAAGTCTAGGCATCTTAAATGATGCTTAGACTTTTCTACATATTCCTCCGATACTGTCCACCCACTTTATACAACGCATTGGTAATCTGACCTAGTGAAGCCACCTTACTACTCTCCATTAAATGATCAAATAAATTCTCATTATTCATCGCTGCCTTTTGTAGTGACGCTAAGGTCTTTTGCAGTGTCTCTTCATTGGCCTTTGTAACATTGCCGAGGGTATCTATTTGGTTGAGCTTTTCTTCAACCGTTGCTCGGATCACTTCCTTCGGAATAATCGTCGGCGAACCATCCTTAGACAAGAAGGTGTTGACTCCGATCACGGGATAATCACCGTTGTGTTTCAAGGTTTCATAGTACAGACTCTCTTCTTGAATCTTACCTCTTTGGTACATCGTTTCCATGGCTCCTAACACACCTCCACGATCCGTTATTCTATCAAATTCGTCGTAAACCGCCTGCTCAACCAACTCCGTGAGCTCCTCAATAATAAAAGAACCCTGCAGTGGATTTTCGTTTTTCGCCAATCCTAATTCGTGATTGATGATCAATTGAATCGCCATCGCTCTACGCACGCTTTCTTCTGTCGGTGTGGTGATGGCTTCATCATAGGCATTGGTGTGTAGCGAGTTGCAATTGTCATAAATCGCATATAAGGCCTGTAGAGTTGTACGGATATCGTTGAAGGATATTTCCTGTGCGTGTAACGAGCGTCCAGAAGTTTGAATATGATACTTTAGTTTCTGCGATCTTGCGTTGGCATTGTATTTATTTTTCATGGCCTTCGACCAGATCTTTCTCGCCACTCTTCCGATCACCGCATATTCCGGATCAATTCCATTGGAGAAGAAGAAGGATAAATTTGGTGCAAAGTCATCAATGTTCATTCCTCTCGATAAATAGTATTCTACGAAGGTGAATCCATTGGCTAGGGTGAAGGCAAGTTGGGTAATTGGATTCGCTCCGGCTTCTGCAATGTGATATCCTGAGATTGAAACCGAGTAGAAATTACGTACCCGCTGCTCGATGAAGTATTCTTGCATGTCACCCATTAATTTGAGTGAAAACTCCGTGGAAAAAATACAGGTATTCTGTGCCTGATCTTCTTTTAAGATATCCGCCTGCACCGTTCCTCTGACGGAATTCAGAGCCTTCGCTTTCATCTCTGCATAGGTATCCGCATCCAAAATTTCATCTCCCGTAATTCCAAGTAACATTAATCCGAGGCCATTATTTCCTGTGGGTAATTCTCCAGCGTAGGTTGGTCTTTTCAAGCCCTGATCTTCATATTTTTTTTGTAAAACGGAGGATACTTTTGATTCAAGCCCGTTTTCAACGATATACTTTTCGCACTGTTGGTCGATCGCTGCATTCATAAAGAATGCGCAAATGGTAGCCGCTGGTCCATTGATGGTCATTGACACTGAAGTAGATGGATCACAAAGATCAAAACCAGAATACAATCTTTTCGCATCATCCAAGCAGCAAATACTCACGCCCGCATTTCCAATTTTTCCATAGATGTCCGGTCTATGATCTGGGTCCTCGCCATACAAGGTAACAGAGTCAAAGGCGGTAGACAATCGCTTCGCCGGTAGGTCCAAGGAAACATAATGAAATCGCTTGTTGGTTCGCTCAGGTCCACCTTCTCCGGCAAACATCCGCGTCGGATCTTCACCTTTTCTCTTAAATGGATATACGCCTCCCGTAAATGGATATTCACCAGGCACATTTTCTTGTCTAGACCATCTGAGGATGTCACCCCAATCTCTATATCGTGGGAGCACAACCTTCGGAATTTTCGATTGGCTTAAGGATTTAGTGTGGGTAGGAATTTCAATAACCTTGTCTCTTACCTTGAAACTAAAAATTTCATCCTTGTAACTTTTTTTCTTTGTTTTCCAGTTTTCGAGAATGTCAATGCTCTCGGCTTCAAGGTGTTTCCATAGATTGTCATATTCTGCTTGAAGTGCCTCTTTTATGGTTTCATCCAAACCTTCTTTTATAATTTTATCGAGCGCATATAACTTGGATGCAATGTTGGCCTGATCTTCTACCTTCTGATCGTAGCGTTGATTGTTCTCTACTATTTCAGAAAGGTAACGAACACGTTTTGGAGGAATGATGTATATTTTTTCACTGTCTCCAGTTTTTAGCTTGAGTGTTGAATCAAAAGTAGCGGTCGTCTTTTCATTGACAACCTTTAATAATTTCTGATACAACTCATTGGTGCCAGGATCATTGAATTGAGAAGCGATGGTTCCAAAGACTGGAATATCTGCATCCTCAATCTCCCAATCATTGTGATTTCTCCGAAACTGTTTTTTGACATCACGCAAAGCATCAAGCGCCCCTTTCTTATCAAATTTATTGATCGCAATGACATCAGCAAAATCAAGCATATCAATTTTCTCTAACTGTGTTGCTGCACCGTATTCTGGTGTCATCACATACATGCTTAAATCAGAGTGATCTACTATTTCTGTATCCGACTGTCCGATTCCAGAAGTCTCCAAAATGATCAAATCAAATCCTGCAACCTTCAAAATGTCTAGGGCCGTCTTGATGTGTTTGGATAGGGCAAGATTAGATTGTCTTGTGGCGAGTGAACGCATGTACACCTGATCATGATTAATAGCATTCATTCTAATACGATCTCCGAGAAGGGCACCACCAGTTTTACGCTTGGATGGATCGACGGAAACAATGGCTATTTTTTTAGCACCAAAATCAAGGGTGAATCTGCGGACCAGTTCATCCACCATGGAGGATTTTCCAGCACCACCGGTTCCCGTGATTCCGAGAATGGGTGTAAGGCTACTTTCTGCCTTTTTTTCTACGGTCTTGAAAAATTCATCATGGTCTTCTCCATAATTTTCTGCAGCAGTTATTACTCGAGCTAGCACGGTGTCGCTGGCAGTGGTCAGACCCTCTAGATCTGTGCCTAGTGTTTCACCAATGGCATAATCTGCCTGCTGGAGCAAATGGTTAATCATGCCCTGCAGTCCCATTTCTCTTCCATCATCCGGAGCGTAAATTTTACTTATTCCGTAATCTTCTAAATCTTTAATCTCCGTGGGAAGAATGGTACCACCGCCACCACCGAAAATTTTGATGTGACCAGCGCCGTTTTCTTTGAGAAGATCGTAGATGTATTTAAAGAACTCATTGTGGCCTCCTTGATAAGAAGTAAGCGCAATGGCTTGAACATCCTCTTGAATGGCTGTACGGACAATTTCTTGGGCAGATCTATTGTGTCCTAAATGAATAATTTCAGCGCCACTTCGCTGCATGATTCTACGCATGATATTTATCGCGGCATCGTGTCCATCAAAAAGAGAGGCTGCGGTGACGATTCTTAGTTTATTCTTTGGCTGGTAGATTTTTATTTCCTGCATAATGGTAAAGCTGTAGTATTATCAATATAAAGGACTTCCGATGGGGAAGTCCTTTATAGGTTAAATCCTCGCCTAAAATTAAGTTTATTTAGACTTAAACTTAGGTTTATACTTCAACTTATTTCGGCCATAAAGTGATTTATGACCTCAATGCAGTGCTTATTTTGCGACAGCAGTTGCTCTTTTCTCACGAATGACGGTAACCTTTACCTGTCCTGGATACTGCATTTCTTCCATAATTTTTTGAGAAATCATAAATGCTAGATCATCTGTATGTGCGTCAGAAACTTTTTCAGATTCTACAACCACTCGTAATTCTCTACCTGCTTGGATGGCATAGGCTTTTTGAACGCCTTCATAACCCATCGCTAAATCTTCTAACTCCCCAATTCTCTTCAGGTAACTTTCAAGAATTTCACGACGTGCTCCCGGTCTTGCACCAGAGATGGCATCACAGGCCTGAACGATGGGTGAAATGATGTTGTTCATTTCAATTTCATCGTGGTGGGCTCCCACAGCATTTAAAACTGCTGGGTGCTCTTTATTTTTCTCACACATCTGCATTCCTAGCAATGCGTGTGGCAATTCTGAATCTTCGTCAGCAACTTTTCCTATATCGTGCAGCAATCCTGCTCTTTTGGCAAGCTTGATCTGCTTAGAGCTGAGACCTAATTCTGCCGCCATTACTGCGCATAGATTGGCAGTTTCTATGGAGTGCTTCAAGAGGTTCTGTCCATAACTCGAACGGAATCTCATTCTACCAATCATTCGGGTCAGGTAAGGGTTTAATCCGTGTATGTCGAGATCAATAACTGTTCTTTCTCCGATTTCCTTGATCTGTTCTTCTAGTTGCGAATGAACCTTTTCAACGGTTTCTTCGATTTTGGCTGGATGGATTCTACCATCAGCGACCAAGCGCTTTAAGGATAATCTACAGATTTCTCTTCTGATCGGATCAAAACTTGAAATGATAATGGCCTCCGGTGTATCATCTACAATAAGTTCAGCACCTGTTGCTGCTTCAAGGGCACGGATGTTTCTTCCTTCTCTACCGATGATCTGACCTTTGATATCGTCAGAAGGCAGATTAAATACGGAAACGGTGTTTTCTATGGTATACTCAGCGCACATTCTCTGAATGGTCTGAATAATAATCTTTTTCGCCTCTTTGTTGGCTCTTTCTTTAGCGCTAGTGATGGTGTCCTTTTCGATGATCAGGGCATCATTTGCTGCTTTAGCTTTAACGGCCTCTAGGAGTTGTTCTTTGGCTTGTTCTTCTGAAAGTTTGGCAACATTTTCCAGAGCTTTTATGTGTTTTTCATTGGCTTGATCAAGGTCTTGCTTTTTCTTAGCAACGATCTGTAACTGCTTGTCTAAGTTTTTCTTGATTGCTTCAATCTCCGTTGCTCTGCTTTCTACTGTTTCTGCTTCGTCTGCAATTTCTCTTTCTCTTGTTGTTAGTTCCTTTTCTAGACTCTTAAGACTAAGTTCTTTATCCTTCATGGACATCTTAAACTCAGTCTTATGCTGCTCATAATCTGACTTTAATTTTGAAAACTTGTTCTTGGCATCGCTGATCTTCTTTTGCTTGATCTTCTCATTTTCTCTTTCTGCATTGGATATTAACTTATCTGCTTTGCTCTGAGCATCTGTAATCTTTCTTTCTGCGGTAAGTTTTGCCTCTTGAATGGTGAGGTCTGCCTTTTCATTGGCCGCTTCGATCTTTCCTTGACTTGATTTTTTGATGACCGTGTTGGCTAAGAAATAACCAAGACCGCTACCAGCTAACAAACCAATGATGATCTGAACCAGTTCTAAATTCTCCATTGTTCAAAATTTATAAAAGTGACAATAGAATATCGTGTATTTTAAGGAGAAATCTTTAGACACATATGGAATATTACTATGTGTTTTCATCTATCAATCAATAGCTTGATTGTGTACTTTTTGCTAAAAAATAGCTTTATGATGAGGTTTGATATACGATCAAAATGGCTTTTTCGGTGCGCTTCACTGTCAACTTCTCTTTGTATTAGCCTGATTTCACTTATAGAATCCTAATTTGGATTTTCCCACGTATTCTATCTAATTAAAATTACTTTTTACCAGTGACCAGCTTTCTGGCTACCGTTTTACTAGATATTGGTACAAAGATAAGCGATAATTCGGCAAAAACCGATTGACCGATGGATTATGAGCGTATGGTAGCATCTAATTTTTCCTCGAAAATTGTGATAAGCTGTTGAATTTCTTTGTCTACTACCTTATCCTTAAGGGTTTTGTCCTTGTCTTGAAATAATAGCTTGATGGCATAAGATTTTTTATTCTTTCCCAAGTGCTCCTCACTTTTGTAGATATCAAAAAGGTTAATATTCTGAAGAATACTAGATTTTATTGATCTAGCTGCCTTTTCTACATTTGCGTAAGCGATAGAATCATCCAAAACGAGGGCCAAATCTCTCTTTACTTCCGGATACTTGCTTATCTCATTTACCTTCACTTTATTATTACCGATCGACTTAATCAAGGTCCCAAGGTCAAATTCAGCATAGAAAACCTCCGATTTTAGGTCTAAGTGCTCCAATATTTCGGAAGAAACCGCCCCTAATTTTACAAGTACATCTCTCCCACGTCTGTAGCTCAATCCATAATCCCAACGTGCATCTTCCAATTCAGCCGTCTGGTACCCCTGAATTCCTATGCGTTCCAGAATCCAGTCTGCCCATTTCTTTATCGAATAAAGATTTTGACCATCCTTGTCTACATTACTCCAATGTTCTTGATTTTCAGAACCACTAAGGAATATCGTCAAAAACTCCTTTTCTACATATCCATCGCCCGCCGTTTTATAACTTCTACCGAACTCATAAAGCTTGAGATCTTTTTGCTGATAATTATGGTTGTGTAAAACGCTGATCAAACCACTCATCATCGGCTCAGGCCTCATGATATTTAGATGAATGTTGGACGTATTATTAATATAGACTAAATCCTCCGTAGGAATATTCAATTGCGGAAGTACGTGTTTGTCTTCAATTAAAGACAAGCCCATCATTTCATTAAACCCATTGTTAGATAGGGTTGAGGCGATGGTATTTATAATGGTTTTTTTATTGGGGTGTGCTTGATAATTAATGGTTGATTTAATTGTTGTGGGAATAGGCACCTTATTAAAGCCATAAATTCTCAATATTTCTTCGATTAAATCTACCTCCCTCAGAACTTCACATTTGTTGGTAGGCACAGCAACTCTTACACTGTCCTGATCGACTGGGGAAAGTTCCATGTTTAAGGCTAGAAGTATGTTATGGACCTCCTCTTTCTCAATCTTAACCCCGATGACTCGATTTATTTTTTCGTAGTGAAGTTCTATTTTGTTTCTTTTAATTTCTTTCGGGTAAACATCATATATTTCAGAGGCGATGGTGGCTCCGCAGTATTCTTGGAATAGTTGGGCCGAATGTAAAATCGCTTCTTTGGTGATGCTAGGATCGCTGCCTTTTTCAAAAACTTTGGCCGCATCTGTTCGTAGTAAATGTGCTGTGCTTGATCGTCGGATCATTCCCGCATTAAAGTGGGCTGCTTCCAAAAATACATTGCTTGTACTCTCAGTAACACCTGACCCCAAACCGCCAAATATTCCTGCCAAGCAAAGTCCGTTTTTTTCACCGTCACAAATCATTAAATCTTCTGCTCTTAAACTTCGTTCCTTTTCATCGAGGGTGGTGAATTTGCTGCCTTCCGGCAAATGACCAACAATAATCTTATGACCAGATACCTTGTCTGCATCAAAAGCGTGTAACGGTTGACCATAGGTGTGAAGAATGTAATTGGTTATATCAACTACATTATTGATGGATCTGATACCAATTGAATGCAAGTTATCCTGCATCCATTTTGGCGATGGTCCGACCTTCACATTTTTGAAGCTCATACCAGTGTATCTAGGACAACCTGTAGGGTCTTCAATTTTAATGGTGAAGGGTAGGGTGTTCTCGTGGGCAGGCAATGCTGAAATATCCGGTCGATTCACCAAACCATCATTTCCCTCATTTATTTTAAGGTAGGCCATTAAATCATCCGCAACTCCGAGGTGACAGGTCGCATCTGATCGATTGGGTGTGAGGCCGATATCAAAGATTGTATCGGTAGAAATCTTAAAGACTTCCTTTGCTGCACGACCTACGACTGCATCATTTTCCAGCACAATGATTCCATCATGCCCATTCCCCAATCCAATTTCATCTTCTGCACAGATCATCCCGGCGGAAACTTCTCCTCTGATTTTACCTTTTTTAATTTTGAATGGTTCGCCCTCCATAGGGTAGAGTGTTGTGCCATGGGTTGCAACGATGACCTTCTGTCCGGCCGTACAATTAGGAGCACCACAGACGATGTTGAGCGGTTCCTCACCGCCTACATCAACAGTTGTGCAATTTAATTTATCTGCATTTGGGTGCTTTTCACAGGTTAGGATTTCGCCGACGACAAGGCCTTCTAGCCCACCTTTTACGGACTCAATCTGCTCAATGCCTTCTACCTCTAATCCTATATCCGTTAGAATTTCTCCTATCTTCTCCGGATCCATGTCCAGTGAGATGTACTTTTTCAACCAATTCAATGAAATCTTCACGTATAAATATTTAGCCTACAAAGGTAAAAATTGTAATTGCCAAATTGTAATACTGTGGTGGTGATTATTAGTTTCTGAGCACCATAAGTTTAAATACTGGGGGGCTTGATTCTTGGTAATTTATCAATCAGAGTAACTCAAAAACCATTTAAGCCCAACGGAATTAAATATTTGAACGTTATACCTATCAAGACTTGCTATCTTTCAGCTAGGCTTCTAGAAATAGCCGTTGAAGATATTTACCACAAAAATCAAAAAGAGCATGAAACAGATCTTTCTATTTTTAACGGGTGTTTTAATAGCAGCAACGGGCTGTGGACTTGGTGATACTTGCGCAGAATCCATCTTTACTTTTAATGGGATGGGTCCGACAGTAGTCCTTGATAAAAGCGAAGGCGCTGATCCATATATGCCAACCGAAGAAATAGCTGGACCTTTCCATGTCCTAGCTAATTATGATTATACCATTGAAACTCTATCCAGCGGCGATGTGCCATGCTCCGAAGAATTTGTTGGAAGCGTGATAGAATCAACCATCACTATTTCAGTAAATAAGTCTATTGAATTTAATGGTGAAGAACTTTTGGCTGGAGATAATCTTCTATTACTAGACGAAGTAACCCTGATCCATTTTGATGTTAATGGTTTAACCATCGACTTTGGCCAAGACTTTATTGATAAAAGTCAGTTTCAAGAAAAGGATCATGAATGGACCTTGGAATTTGAAGCAGATAATGGAATTTTTGCTTCTGAAAAGTTTAACCTCTTAATGATGATTTAAGGTTGTTGTGAGTCATTAAGATTTTTCTATTTGAACAATGATAACCTAAATACAATAATCTTATTTAAACTAACTAAGTCGACTCTTTTGAAATAGGTTTAGTTAGGATGAATGAAGAGTAAATAAAAAAAAGCCACTGATTTTCATCAGCGGCTTTTTCTTAAAACAACGACAATTGTTTTATTATTTAACATTCAAATTTGTGAACTGAACTTCTTCTACACCATCGATCGTGAATCCTACTTTGTGATTTCCGGTTTCAAATAGGCTCATTCCTAAGTTAACATTATCTGCTCCTACAGGAAACATCATTTCGATTTCTCCCTGTGCATTGTATACTTGGATCATGGTTACATTCGACTCAAATACCATAGCTATCTGATCTTGATCTGCTTCGAAAGCGGAGGATATGATAAATTCTTTTTGCCCTTCATTCTCTAGAGTTACATCAACTCTTTCAGAATTTACGATTGCTAGTAGGCCATCTCCAATGTTGGAAGCGTAAGTTGCTGTTGTGAAGCTTGTAGCGATTGCGAAGATTAAAATTAAATTTTTCATAATATTTGTATTTGTGTGTCTACTTATAAGACCATAAAAACGGCCATTCAACCTACGTGCACCCATCTACCTACCCTTTAGCAAAGACTACATAAGCCCTACAGATTTTCCTAATGGCTCAAATTATGTAAGATGCACGTCAGTTATTTCAAGATTTGGTTATATGAATTAGGACTATTTTGATCTGATAACTTAGTTGAACAATCAAAGACTTCGTCCATTACAGCCACCATAACTGGACTTCATTTCATTTAAATTCTATTTCGCAATACAGGTATTTATACCCTGAAGAGCGAAAATAATCTTTGTTAGTTTTGAAGCAGTGGGGTTAAAGCTTGTCATTAAACACCGATGATAAGCTGTAATAATAACCATAAACTGGTTTTCTGATTAAACCCATTTACATCAGTTAAGGAAGCAAAATGCTGGTTGGTTTTATCCCGCAGGTATTTTGAGATAAAAATGAGTTTTAAGAATCATGAATAATATGACTTTGCGCGAAAATATGGATTGTAGATTATTATGCGCCAGCGCCATCGTATATTCTGTAGACCTGAAGGGTGAGTTTAATAAACCAGATGGAGGAGATAATGGGATCTTATATAATCATATGAAAGTAATAGGAACTCCTGTACCTTTTACAAATGATGCTTATGCTCTTGACCGGAAGATTGATGCTGCCTTATTAATTGAAATTGAAACAGGATATATTCTTGCCTTTAGAGGTACCTTACCTTTTTCGACGAAAGGGGAACCTCTTGCTTTAGTAGAAGACTGGACGGAAGACATTGGAGAAATAAATTTAGTGGGAGGCGATGGATTGCCAGGTAAAATCCACGAAGGCTTTTATAATGCTTTCAGTGCTATTTGGAATCACAAAATTTTACCTCATTTAATAAGCCTTAAGCTCACAACTTCTAAACCATTATATATAACTGGACATAGTAAAGGGGGACCAATGGCATCCTATGCTGCTTACCGTTGTCTGAAAGAAGGCTTGCCATTGGGGGGTGTCACGAGCTTTGCTTCACCTTATCCGGGAGACAGCGTCTTTGCAAAAGCATTTGATGAATATTTGGTCGAGTATAATATGGTGCAGATGAGATATGAGTATCACTTAGATGCCGTTCCATTTGTTCCACCGACAACTTCGACATTAAAAATATGGATCAAAGAAATAGATCAAATATTAGAATTAGTTAGGCACCTAAACTCAGGATTGTCGCAGGTGCTGGAAGATCTAGCCATAGCTTTTAAGAGTTTAGAAAAGCTAGACTACCATCATGTCGGATCGCTAAAATATATCAATAAAAAATTCCGTATTGAAACTGATAGTGCAGCCCTAGAAATAAGAAGGGTGCAGCAATTCAAACGTGCGCTAAGCATTATGCATTTCATCTCTGGAATCAAGGCAATTGGGGATGCTCATTCTATTTTTTATGGGGGCGGTTACCAGAGAGGCGCTTGCCCCAATTTACCTGTTGATTTATTAGCTCATAAAGTCGAATAATAATTTAATTTTTATAAATCCAAAAAACAAAAATGTCTAACAATCAAAATTCAGGACCCTTAGTACTTTCCTATAATATCTGTTTTCAGGCAATGACCAATAATGCTTCAGGCTCGGCATATGAATTAGGAAAAAATTGCACCTATCTACCAAATTCTAAGCTAACCATATGTGCAAACAATATGGCTCAAATGATCGACGCCATTCCTGCTTCCATGGGAGTATCTTCATTTGATTTAGTTGGTTTCCAAGAAGCGAGTAGATGGCATGATCTTCAGAAGGATGCACCCAATACCTTAGCGCAAATGTCTGCAATCGGTGTCAAAGACGGAAGGAGTGAAATGGTAAGTTTTTACAATAACAATAAATATAAATTGATCAAAGCGTTGACCGGTCATTTTTCACAGGAGCGTCCTTTTCAAATACTGATTCTCAAAAATTTATTTGATGATTCTGGGACTATATTTATAAATGCTCACAATCCGCATAGTTACCCATTTGAAGCCATGCAATCAGTTCTTGGAAAAGCAGTTGGCCATAATCTTTCAACCGAAGAAAAAAAATATCGGATCATCGCCGTTGGTGACTTTAATGAAACAGGATGGGATTGGATCGAAAATAAAATGAAACAAAGTTCATGGACTCCTTTTATTGACTCAGAAGTTACAACACCTATAGAAGTTGGACAACCAGTTTTTAGTTGCTGTCAAGGAGATGGGAAATGGTCTGATGCTTCTGGGGAATTAAAAAAAGGCAGTAGAGGTGGCGATTATGTGTTTGACAGTAAAGCACCTGCAGATATTCAAGTACCGCCAAAGTACGATCCTTCAAAGTTGAAGTCAGATCATCTACCAGTTATGGCTTTGCTTTCTTAAATTACTTGAATGAAACTCAAGGGTATGTAGAGTTAAAAGGGATGATATTTTTGAAGAGATTTAAAGCGCTGCTTTCGGCAAATATTTAAGGCTACAGTACAGTTGCAGTGCTAGTACTGCTTACTATTATAGTGACTGAAAGTGGAGCTATCATAAGAAAATGAATAAAGGCAAAATGCATTGGTATTTTGCCTTTGATATTTTATCCTTTTGCATAATAAAGCTTTGATTTCTTTGGTGAAACCTAAACGATTGCTATGAATCTTCGCTATTTTGTAAAAAAATACCTCCTGTGAGTATGAGATTTATAATTCTAATCGCCTTCATTTGCGCAAGCACAACTCTGAATGCGCAAAAATCAACTGATTTCCTAAAACATCTACCGGTGCAGGATGAAAATATCCCGGCTTGGGCTCAGGAAATGTATGGTGAAAATCCCAACGTCCAATTAATCGATAGGCTCTATGATGAATTTTATGAAGCTGGGATTTTTGAAAAAACGGTACATACCCAGAACTACAAACAATGGCGTCGAGCGGTTGAACCTTATGTGAATGCATTTGGTTACTTGGAGTTTCCGAGCATGGAAGAAATAAATAAAAAACAACAACGGATTCTTTCTAAGAAACAATTGTTGAATCGTTCAGAATCAGAATGGACAGCCATAGGACCTATGGATACTTATAGCCTAGGTGCGGATCAAGTGGAAGTTTCTTGGCAGGCGAACGTCTATGCGATAGATCAATCTATTTCTAACCCTTCCGTCGTATACGTTGGTACAGAAGCTGGTGGAATCTTTAAATCTGAAAACAAAGGCGATACATGGGAATCTGCATCTTCTTCATATCCTATAAGCTCGGTAACTTCTATTGAAGTTCATCCAGCTAACGCAGATATCGTTTATGCTGGAGATAATGCACAGTTGATTAAAACAACAGATGGTGGGATCACTTGGACACAATTAATTGCAGTAGCCGGATTGGTAGTCAACGATATTGCAATCAGTAGAAGTAACCCTGAGGTTGTTATGTTCGCTTCCACAAATGGATTTTATCGTAGTACAGACGGAGGCGAAAATTGGGAGAAATTATTTACCAATCGGGTGTTGGATATAGAATTTAATCCACAGGATGATCAACAGGTCTATGCCTTGGTTTCTAATCTTACAGAAAACAGATCGGAATTTTGGAAGTCCACTGACGGAGGCCTAAGCTTCGAATCGAAAGAAAATGGGTGGTACAATTCTACAGACCCAGATAGATTTGAAGGAGGAGCTAGAATGACCGTTACGCCCGCCGATCCCAATAGAATTTATGTCATCTTAATCGGACAATCCAAACCGGGCGATAATGGATTCATTGGAATCTATCGGTCGGATGACGCAGGAGAGTCTTGGAGAAATCCAAATCCACCAGATGGGGGTCCCTACGATGATCAGCATCCCAACCTGGTCACCTTAAATAATACCAATACTTTACAGCAAGGATATTACAACCTGAGCATTGCCGCCTCGCATGAAGATCCTGACCAATTCCTAATCGGTGCATTGAATCTCTGGAATAGTCGAGATGGCGGTGTGAGCTTTGAAGCCAAGGGAGGATATCAAGGAAATGTTTCATGGATACATCCTGACCAACAAGAAATAATTATTAACGGGACGGACATGTGGGTAGCCAATGATGGAGGCATCAATTATTCAACCGATTTGTTCGAATCCCATGAATCTAAAAAGACTGGTTTACTGGCTTCTGATTTTTGGGGTTTTGGTTCTGGGTGGAATGAGGACTTGATTGTTGGAGGAAGATATCATAACGGAAACACCGCTTACCGTCCGACTTTTGAAGATGGACGATTTTTACGATTGGGTGGGGCAGAGGCAGCGACTGGTTATGTTTCTCCTGGGCAAGAAGGGGTCACTTATTTCTCAGACATCAACGCCAAGAATATTCCTTACACCCTAGATGAAGCAGTGATGGATGTTTCCAATCTAGGCCTGTTTCCAAGCGAGTCCTACTTTGCCTCCCATTCTAGCGAGCTTGAGTTTGGATCCAATTGTTATAATCACCTATGGATCGGTCGGGACAATGGATTGTGGAAATCTGAGGATGGTGGAAATTCCTTTGAATTGATTGAAGACTTTGGAAGTCAAGATCAGCCACTTATGCAGTTTGAAATTAGTCGAGTAGATTCAAAAGTCATTTATGTCTATCAAAGAATTAGTTTTTACGAAGCTAGACTTTGGGTGAGTCAAGATGGCGGTGAAAATTTTGAGCGGAAAGATTTTCCTAGTATTATGGGTTCTATGAGGGCAGGGTCACTGCAGATTGACAGTAGAAATCCTGCTAAATTATATGTAGCCTTTTCGCATCAAAACAATGATGGAGAGAAAATATTTTACACCGAAAATTTTGGTGACACCTGGAATAATATTTCTGATCCAATCTTGGATGGAGAAACAATACATTGCATGTTTCAGCAAGCGGGAACTGATGACTTATACGTAGGCACTGATTACGGTGTGTTTTTATATGATGGGATGGAATGGATGACCTGTAGTATTGGATTGCCAGTTAGATTCAATACCAATAAGATGGCCCCATTATATATGAAGAATAAGTTGAGGATAGCCACTTATGGACATGGTGTTTGGGAAACAAATTTAAGGAAGGCTGTACCGCCCATTGCACAGGCTACGGTTGATAAATTAATGAGTAATTGTGTGAGAGATACTTTTTATTTTGATGATTATTCTGTTCTTGATCAAGAAGCAAATGCAACTTGGTCATGGAAATTTACACCGACCCCTGCCTACATCTCTGATCCCAATGCTCGCAATCCTAAAGTGGTCTTTAATGAATTGGGTAGTTATAGTGTTGAACTTACAGTAAGCAACGATCATGGTTCCGGCACCTATGTTGAAGAGTCTATGATTGAAATTCTTGATAGCGAGTGCACTCCCGATATTTATCCAGGAGAAAGTGCCGTCTGTTTTAATTCAGGAAACGACTTTGTCCAGACGGGCGATTTTGATATAGAACTTGAAGAGTTTACCTTGACTGCTTGGATAAAGCCATACAACATTCAGGGTGATTATACTGGAATTATTTTCAATGACGGAGAATCTTTTGGTTTAAATTTTTCTACGGACAATCAATTGGGATTCCACCATCCGTCGGCAGGATCTGATGCTTGGTCCTGGGGAAGTGGATTGTATGTTGAAGCTTACAAATGGTCTTATGTTGCACTTGTGGTGCGTTCAGATGGCGCCACCATTTATCTTAATGGTGAACCTTCCTTAAGGCCATTAACCTTAACTCCTGTTTTATTAAGTTCGATGAAATTAGGTTCTTATCGTGGTTGGGAGAGTAGAAATTACGCGGGAGAAATTGATGAGGTCACAATATGGGATCGAGCGTTGAGTGCAGAAGAAATTCGTACGCAAAAACACATTACAAAAAATGAAACCAACGCCGTTGGGCTTTTGGCGTACTACCAATTTAATGAACCGGAGGGTAGAGTTCTTGATCGATTAGGGTTAAATCATGCTGGCTTGCAAGGAGGTGCTGAGCGTTTTGCGTCTAATGCTCCTATAGGAGGTGGATTTGCAGCTACCGTTGTTGATCCAAATCTAGCCAATTTTAGGTCTGAAGAAATTCAGATGGAGGCTGAATTAGATCTTGAGTTTGGTGAGGCCATAACCTTTTCTAAAATAAATATTGCTCCCAATGAACCAGCTTCAGAGGAGCCCATTGTTGAAGAGGTCTATTGGATTGTGAATAAATATGGGGATGAAATATTGGGATCATTAAAATTTTTAAACGTAGAACTAGAACCATCTTTACTCGATGATCCAGGGTCTGTGAGTTTACTTCACCGTTCAGATAATAGCGATTTTCAAGATTGGTCTTTGGTTGGACTTTCTTCTTCGGTATCCACTACTGAAATTATCTTTGAGGAAGGCCCAGTTGGAAATGCACAATTGAGCTTGAGTGAAACCATGGCTACAAGCAACATCAATTTGGAAAACGATGAGCTTAAGGTTTATCCTAATCCCGCACAGAACGAACTCAACTTATTGCTTGAGGGCGAGTGGTCCTTCAGTCTACTAGATTCTAAAGGTCGGACCATCTTAAAGGATAGAAAAATTGTTAGTTATCGTTTGCAGATTCCAGAGGAAATCGAGAATGGACAATACTTTTACATTCTAGAATCAGAGACAGAAATTAAGACGGGTAAGGTGGGGATTTTTAGGTAAGGGACTAGGATTCGTCGAATTTAATGGACGGTGGGATAATTGGACTAGGATTCATTGAATTAAAGGATTGCTAGTAGGATTTCAAGATGCCTGAATTCTGAGGATTTTTTCTTGTATAAAAAGGTAGTTTGGATGGAAAGAAATTGAACTATACCGGCAGGATAATTTCGGCAAAAAAAAATGGAATAAAAATCAAGCACATACTTTCATACTAAAATCCTAATTTAAAAATGTTTCAACTTCTATGTCTTTTATCAGGATGAATATTGTATTTGATAGATATCAACGTGGTCATTTATTTGTGGAATTTTCTCGCCGTTTGGAACCTTGATTTTATGGTTTTATGATTTATATGAGGTGCATGATTTCAGTAGTCTTAAGGTGAAATTTCTTTTTTGGAAGTCCATTTTAAAAAAGAAGAAAGCCATCATATCCAACTTCTAGATCCTAGTGTAAACTTACTATTCCTAAGACAGTCTATAAATTAAATATTTACTTCTTCAACACCCTTTGGGGTTAACCCCAAAGGGTGTTGGTCTCGTTTG
>ENA-ORXT01002127-ORXT01002127.1-marine-metagenome-genome-assembly--contig:-NODE-2127-length-24628-cov-17.462670_pt1 | contig 24628 bp, 5 predicted proteins | sample MGYA00237868_ERZ511482 | MGnify/ENA metagenome assembly ERZ511482
CGAAGGGCTTGAAAAATAAACTGAGATAAATAATAGGTAGGCCTACACTATATCACCTTCGGTATAAAACAAAACCGTCGGTCGTCTCTCGCAAAGCAAAGATATGGTATATTTATTTTTATTTTTTAACTCTCGTAATTATTGTCCGAATAATAGGGGGCTGGATCATCTATATCCAAAGCTGCTTTTGTAATTGAATTGATAATGCCTTTCGCTTCATCCATACTCATAAGAGATTCATCACCCTGTTCTATACTATTTGAAAAATCACTTTCATAAGCTAGTAGAAGTACGTTTGACTCTAATCTATCAATTGTAAGATGTGAAAATAAGTCACAAGCCTGTTCAATCAAATTGGAATTTTGTAAGCAATCTGGAATACCATCCCCATCCTCGTCAATCGAATCATCATATCCTTCACACTCATCCAAGGCATTACAAACACCATCACCATCATCATCTAATAAGGTACCTTGACAAGCACAGTTACCATCATTGTCAACAAATACATCATTCGTTGTGCAAGGATCCTCATCATCGCAGGTATCGCCGACAACACAGCTATCATTACAATCTGGTGTACCATCGCCATCCTTATCAATGCAGTCACTCACTCCCGGACACTGATCCTCGCTATCACAAATACCATCGCCATCCGTATCCTCATCTTGGATTTGGGTGGAGTATTCAATGATTAATCGAGCAGATCGTTCTGTAGTCTGATGATCCTCTACAGAACCTTCATATGATTCGGCAACTCTTTGACCTGTTCCTGATAAAATGAAAACGATATTACTGGAGCTTGACCAATCTTGTTGATCTATGAGTTCTTGGATGATCCTACTTAAATCAGGAGTTTGTTGAGCCACCAGTGCATCGTTCGCTGTCCAAAGATTAGGAGACCAACTGACTTGCGCATCAGTTTGTACACGAGCGCTCAGATTGACATTTTCGAAATTTATTGGATCTGAAGATTTTTCAGCAGCAATATTTATCATTGTGGCTTCTGTATCCGTTTCATCTGCTGTAAACTGAATATACGCATTCGTAATCGCAGCATCAGATGGGAGATTTATTGCATTATCAATATTAAAATAAAGACCAACAATTTGTTCTCCTCTATTATTGTCTCTAAAGAATTCTAAATCAGTACTTCCTTGGTATAAACTTGCATCTGCCAACTCTTCTATGTCATCATCACCATTTGAAATCTGACTTATCAAGATCATCTCCTGCTCTATCGTGCAAGCTGCAGGAGCGTCACATTCGCAGTCATCAGGAATACCATCATTATCAATGTCTACTAAGTCATCCCCATCTGGACATATATCTTTAGCATCACAAATTGTATCATTATCACTGTCGTTGAATTGTCCAGAACATAGGCAGCTTCCATCAGAAGATTTGATCCACACATCTTGAGTCGTACATGGATCATTATCATCACAGGCTGTATTGGGAATTTCCCCATTTGGACAACCGCATTGTTCAAAATCTTGATCGAATATCGCTGGACAATCGCAAGGGTCAACCTTATATTCCGCAGATATTGACAGGAAATTATTTAGTATTAAGGTCAAGAAATAGGTATCTGCTTCCAGCACAGGTATGCTTAGTGAGCTAGAGTTAACATTTCCATTTTGAGAAGTCCAATTCACACTTGAAATTGCATCATTACAAGAACTTTCACCTAGTGAAAAGGACATTTGACCACAAGCTTGATATGAGATATTGAGATCAAAACTCAATTCTTGTGAATAACTGACAGTCCCGCTTGGATTGATAGAAGCCTGGAAGGTGTTACTCAATAGACGAGCGCCAGCCTGCACAGCATCCGATAAATTAACTATGTATGGATTGTCAGGTTCTGGATTAAACTGGATTGCTTGTCGAGTACCATTGCCTTCGATATAATACCAGGTGATATTATTTTCAACTGATTGGTCCACATTGTTTAATCCGAGAAGGCCACATCCTCCTAAACTGATAACCGGATTACCTGAAGCGCAATCTCTGTCGATAAAAGCAGTTCCAAATGCGTTATCGGATAGTCCTTCAGAAATTCTTGCTCTGACATGATATTCTTCTGGTGGTGCAGAGATGGTAACTGACATGATATTGTCTTCATATGTTTCCAACGACCCACCTCCATCGATAGAAATCTGAATATTGCTTTCATTCGGATTATCTGTGATATCAATAATGATTGCTCCGTCTGTATCACATGTTGCATCAATCACATCACTGATAAAAATGTCTGCAGCATCTAAAACGGTAATGTTAATTTCATAAGTAGAATCACATCCATTCTCATTTGTAATCTTGAGTGAGATTGTTTGTTGATTAGATTCAGCAATGGTTGTTAGAGTTGCATTATCATTTTCAAAACCTACCCAATCAAACATGCATTCATTACAGTTACTTATATTAGATGCTGTAATCATGATTGGTTCTCCGACATAATATTCTTCTGCATCAGGCTCCAGTGTAAATGATGGCTTGTCAAACTTTACAAATACCTCTTTAGAATCACTAATACAACTACCCCTAATTTCTGAAACATCGTAGGTCCCACTATTAACAACAGCAGTATTGCTTAATGCTTCACCATTATATGACCATAACAAGTTGCTTGCATTAAGCAAACTATTGAGATTACTGATTACAGCAGTTTCTTCACATATAAATATTGAGTCATCTATAAGTGGAGGTTCATTTGAAGACACGCCTTGAATCAACTCTTCAATCTCAAGTATTAATCCATTATTCAGCTGTATCACAGCAGTGTAAATACCAGATACTTGAGGGATTATGTCTAATTGATTTGAGAATTGAGTTAACTCATTTCCTTCTAAATACCAGCCTATTGTAGCTACATCAACTGCATCACAATTTGGTATTTCAATAATCATTGATAGTGTGCCACACTCATCATAATCAAAGTCTGTTATTGCGCATGCGTCAGTTAAATTACTTTGTAATTCCATGCGTATCAATTGAGGAACTCCTTGTTCATCAGTTTTACCAATTGCAAATAAGTCCTTACCTCTTGATGTAATTCCATGAATTCCTTTTAAGGCATCATTTCCTGCAGTACCGTATAAATCATGGAGAATTCTGGAGCCACCAACGACTTCCCATAAAGTTTTTGTGAAATCAACTTCTGGTGCATCTTGTCCTACTATATCAATGAGGACACCTAAATTTCCATTATCTAAAATGGTCAACCCAAAATTATTTTCTGAAGCTTCAATACTAACGGTCTGCGCGGGATTAATAGTTACTTGATTATTATTACTTAAATCCGGTAAAGCAAATTCATACACAGTCTGATTAGATTTTCGTTTTGCAACAAAGATTTTATTTGATTGATTATTAAAAACGATCCCAGTCAGTCCATTTGAGTTTGAACAACTCGATGAGTTAAATCCTGATAATTCAATCTTTTTACTTGCTGTTATTTGATTATTATTTTGGTCATCATAAATGATATAGACAGAATTATTACTTGCCGAACAAATTCCATAAACGTGAGTGTCGTTATCTATGGTTTGAATATAAGTGATACCTTCATAGCCTTCCGGATTACAGCCATCCTGAATATTTATATTTTTTGAATTCCAAGTATCACTTTGTCCATTTACTAATTCCCCATTTCGAGAAATGCCAACAAATTGATCTGTAGATGGATTGTATGTTAATCCAGCCAAATTTTGATTATCAGAGAAATTTGAAATCGAGATGCTTTGGGTACTTTGATCATAAGTAGGATCCCGATCAATTTCACTACAGGGTTCAGGAAAATCTACTTGTGTCAAATCGAATGGATTCTCACCGATATCAATATTGTCATTTCCATTTTGGTCTTCGCAAGCAGGTGGCAAATTTCCATCACTCTCAAGATTAATGTAGTTATTACTGAGTAGCTCTCCTGATAAGTAAATCGTATTATTGACCTGAATTATCGCTTCTATTTCATCTGTAGCGTTTGCACTTACACCTGGCAATTCCTGAATTGGGATACCACCTACAATAGACGGCTGATTTCCAGTTTTAACTTCCAACACAATTCTATCTAAATCTCCATTATCACTACTACTTGCATCGAATATAGTCGCAACAACCAAGAGATTACCATTGAGTGGGTTTATCGACAATGCGTGCAATGAGGTAAGTGAATAATCCTCATAGTTATTAATATTTATATAGACTTCTGGATCAATTTCAACTCTACCTTCCACATTGTCAGGTAACAGAAATCGATATATAGTCCGACTACTGGCCTCTCTGGCAACATACATATATCCTGTTTTATTATCATAAGCTATCCCCTCGAGATTATTATTTCCGCATCTATCAAAATCAGGTTCGGTTAATAATATATAATTACCAGAATGTACTATGCTGTTTTCAGAGTGATTTATTTCAATTATGGTGACTGTATATTTTCGCTCATCAACAATGGCATATTTGTGTAGAGTCCCCGTATCATTAGAACCTATATAAGTGATTGCTTCTGTATCTTCTCTTGCCTGACAATCCGATCCTGTTCCTAAATAATAATAATCACTCCATGATTGGTCTTCAAATTCTATTCTGTTATACTCAACTTCTCCTGCTGGTGTGTTTTCATTTGGTGGCAATATGATAGCCATAAAACCTCGATCAGAAACCAGCACAAAATTTTTGGTTATAGGATTATACGTCAATCCAGCTATTTCAGGAACTCCAGAAATAGACAAGGTCGCGTCTACTTCATAATTTTCTAGAGTATTACATATTTCATCTCCTTCATTGACAGGCGTATCAGGCATATCTGCATCATCTCCTTGATTATTACCGTTGTCAGGTAGTTGATAGCTTGGTGACAACAGATTTACTTCATTTGTATAGAGAGAACAGTTTTGTCCACTTTCGATAAGAACACGATAGGTTACATTACTGATATTACGTATTTCTTCGCTTTGGATGTTACTTAAAATTAATGAAGTAAGTCCAGTTTGTACCACACTCCAATTAATACCATCAACAGTATATTCCCATTGAATGGAAGGATCAAGACAAGGCATTTGTCCATCACCAGTGAAATATAAATTGATCATGCCGCACCCATCTGAGATGATACCAGGATTTAATCCGCTGCAAGAATTTTCAATAATAAACTCTTCAAACTCAGCAGATGGAGTATTTTCTTCCCATCTAGTTCGAATTTTATAAACTCCTGGTGGAGCCTCAATTTCAATTGTTTCATCCGAATATATTTCAGTAAACCATTCACCTCCTTCTTCAAGTTGGTATTGAAAATTAGTCGGCAAACTGATTTCTTCTACTAAAGGGTTCAGAAATATCTTTCCATTATTACCACATAAACCATCGAGAAATTGAAAATTTACATTTGGCAATAGGACTATGCTAACTTTTGTTCTCTCACTGGTGCAATCGTTAAATGCATCAATTTCAATTAGAGCTTCAATGTAATAAAACCTTGATTCTAATAAAGAATTAGTCGGGACAGGATTACCACCTTGAGGAACATCAAAAATAAGATAGTCTATATTCTCTTCTACTGTATATTCTATTGTATTCAACTGTTGGCCTACTAAAAAGAACTGTTGCGGCTGTGCTTCTGGAGCAGGTAAGCCACCTTCAATATCGTTAATAATTTCTGTAAAACTGTATTTCAAATTATTACTTAATGTCGCAGTTAGGGTATACTCACCAACTTGTTCAGGAATTATTTCCTCATTGGTTGACACTAACTCATCATTTAAATACCATTTGAAACTTGTGACTATCGGTTGATCGCAACTAATCGTAGGATCAAAATCAAACATATATGTTCCACAATTGCCACTTGTTAACATGACATCGCCCATGGGCTCATCGTTGTCATCAGGTGGATTAACCTCCTGACGTTGAGACTCAAAATCTGATATTGTATACGATCCACCATCACTCGTGTTAATACCAAAAAATGTAATTTTTAACTGGATGATCGGTTGATCAAAACAAATGTTGATACCTCCTGCATTCGTATTGCTTTGTTTCACTCCGCTTGTCGAATGGAAGGTATTGGGGGCAATAAAATTGATACCTGTGCTTGGATCAATAAATGTATAATCTGAAAAATTTATACTCTGTCCATTCTGCGTTACGCCTTGAATCGACACACCATCGAAATCATCAATGTCATTAATAAAAAAACAGAGTTCAGGCATCTCTTGATCAAATATGATTGTGCTTATCTGTGAACCATCAATCGATGGTAAATTAACACCCAAGTGAATACCATACTTTGCTGACCATTGTGCATTATCAATGGCATTATCATCGATAGTAGCGCCATTCGTGTGCTCTACTGTCATACTGCTCATGGCATATGTGCCATCAGTTACTTTTCCAGCATTAATGTGAGTAATCGCGTCGTCTACAGCTGTTGAGGTCTGGAAAGAATATGGCGTATATCCTGGCTCTTCTTCATTGCCACCACCACTAAATGGAGAATTTGCAAATTGCAATTCATTGGTTTCAAAAGAGCAGCCATTTGTTTCTATTTCTGCTTTAAAACTTGCTGTATTTATATATATATTTAATTGAGTGATTGTTGTTAAATCTAATTCCAAAAGATCATCTGCTTCTAATACTGGAATCCAGATATTCTCATTTTTATAATACCAACGGGTAGTAAATGTAGAGCATATATTAGGTTCAGTAATAGATATTATTCCACATTCATTTTCTGCGATACTTGCAGACGCTCCACTACAGTCACTTGTCAAGTCTACCTCTTGATCAATCAAAATAACACCTTCAGAATTCCATCTTGCTTGTACTTGATAAACTTCTGCTTCTACGTCAATTAATATTGAGGAAACCGTGTTATATGGTATCCAACTTAGTCCACCATTTAAAGATATTTCAATTGTATTTTCCACAGGAGGCGAAATAAAGTTGACCGCAATTTCTGCATCCTCACCACATGCTGATGTAGTACCAGTTACAGAAATTGTTGTTGTCAACATTACAGAGATTTTATGGAGGACACTTTCACAGAATCCATCTATCTGACTGACATAATAGATATGATTATCACTTAATACTGTTGTGTTTTGAATTTCATTAAAAGATTGATCATACCATTTGTAGTTAATATTATTGCTTATTGAAGCTACTGTTGATCCTCCAGGCAATACAAACTCTGCATTTAGATTTGGAGCGCTTACAGTAGCGGCCGTCTCTGACACTTCATATTCAGATTTGGCTATCAATCCTGACTCCAAAGTATAGCTTACGACATACGTGCCAATCGTTTGAGGATAGATATAGACTTCATCTTCCAAAGTAACAGCAGGACTATCATTAATGGTCCAATTTGTTCGTATGATAAAGTCTTCTGGACAATCTATTCTTGCAAACGGTGAGCCTATTCTGCCACAAAAAGCAGGTCCCGGAGGTGGAGGATTACAGCCATTGTCGATTAAAAGATTTTCAGCTATTCTGTAAATGGTATTATTTTCTCCCGTCACAGCAATCTGATTATTAATCACAGTGATTGCCTGTAGCTCTGTTGTATTTAAACCATTGATGCTGGTCAAGTCAATCGAGCCAACTTGTTCGTAATTCTCATCAAATTCTAAAATACTTGTTTCGTTGATTAATGCCAATAGGTGACCATTACCATTCACAGCTAAACCACTGATTTTTTCATTGACAGGAAGGGTAAATATGTTTTGTGGATTTACATTGACATTATCTGGCGTGTAGGGAAAAGCATAAATTGACCTAGTATCTTCCAAAGCATAAAACATAATGTTGCTCAACGGATCGTAGGCAAGTCCTTCCAGACCGTTATTCGCAAATGTACCTAGATTAAATTGAACCAATGAATTGGGATACAGGAGTTGACTATCATTTTCATCAAATTCTACAATTGTAATTTTCCGTTCTCGCTCCTCTCCAATAGCATAAGTATTACCTTCAATATATGTTATCGCTTCTGTGTCATTAAATTCTGTCGCATTATTACCATTTCCACTAGTTTGATTAATTCCTAATGTAACCCACATTCCAGTATTTATTGAAACTCCTTCTGATTTATCTGAGATCACGACTATTTGATTGTCATCGGTATTATAGGTCATGCCAGACGTATTCGCAAAATTAGAAATTGGAATATTTGGTGTTTGCAATACAGTATAAGCAGCTAATGTATTACAATCTTCCACTAGTTCAGGTTCATTGTTTTCAATGACTTCAGGCTCTGCAATATCTAGCTCGAATGTGATCGGCCCGTACTCCAAATTACATTCCTGAATCAAAGCAGTGTATGAATACTGGGCAATATCATTGAGCTGATTAGGTACTGAGCTCAGGTCAATAGTAATTCGTCCTTCCATCTCTACCCACTCAGTGGTCAAGTCACTTGTATCTGTATATTGCCAAGAGACTAAGGATGCAAAACAAGGATCAATATCAAGCTCCAGCACATTGCATTCCAGCAATTGTAATGAAAGGCCGTTAAATTGAGGACAAGTGTATGCTTCAAGATCGTCTTGGATATCTATCGCACGAGTAAGGACATGCTCTTCACCGCAGGCATCGATTGTTGTCAGGGTAAGTGTTTTGTCTGAGACAAGATCAAAAAGAGTAATAGACGATTCAGAATTATTTTCAATAGAAGTTCCATCAGTAAAGGTCCATTCAAATGATTGGCCTGAATAATCCTCATTCACACTAAATTCTAAAGGTTCTCCGGGACAGTAAGGTCCAATCGGGAAAAGTAATACTGGATCAACTGGATTTGGATTAACTAAAAATGAAGTCTCATCTGAGCCACAATCGTTCATGACTTGCAATCTGAAAAAACTTATTTCATTGAGCGATGGTATGGTAATGGTGCTTTCATCTACTACAATGTTAGGATCTAATTCTGTCCAAACGGCAGAATTAATATCTCTTTGGCTCCAAGTATAAATAGTAGCTTGTTCTACCGTAAGATTAATCACAGTTGGATTCGCATTGCAAATAGAATATGCTTCTAAATGCCCATTCAGATCACCAGGTTTTGCTATGGTTGGTAGCTCTCCATTTAGTGTAAGCATAGTGCTGGTTGAATCGACATCGTTGCATGAGTTAATTGCCTTCAGCTCAATTGTTGTGTTTGCAGTTGGCGTAATTTGAATGAAATCCTGATTGATAGGTAGGTCTAATTTTACCCCATTTTCATACCATTCAAAACTCACATTTTGTGATACGGTTACTGCATTAAAAATATAGGAATCTCCTCCACATAAATTTATGTTTTCTGGAAAAACCTCCAATTCAATTGGTGTGCAAGCTGCAATATTATCACAATTCTCATCAACTGCATTTTCGAGAATTTCTGTAGCTCCAGGATTTACGTTTGGATTATTATCGTTACAATCACAGGTCTCTGGGTAACCGTCAAAATCTGCATCAGGAATAACCATATTGCTCTCGATGCAATTATCACAATTATCTAAATAGGCTGTACCATTCGGTATACCAAGACAATCAGTACACTCAGATTCATCTACACCACATCCACAGAATCCAGCCAGTATTTTATTCGGATCATCCGGGCACTCGTCATTACAATCGGAAGCTAGGTCACCATCTGCATTTTCAAGGCTGAAATCGATCTGCTCAGATACAATTTGAATATTGTCATCTAGCGTACCTATAGAGAAGGTGGCTCTATATATGCCTGTTGCTAATGGCTGATAGGTCACTGATGTTTGATTGCTCAAATTTACCCATTCGAATACGCCATCAGCATCTACTTGTTGAGCCCAAGATATTGTCGCTTGATCGCAAGGTAGATCAGTTTCCAAATTGGCAGTGATTTTACAGTCCACAGTGTTGGTCGCTACAGCAACTGAAAATAAAAGGGAATTACTTTCAACTTCACATAGTCCCACAGACACAAGCAGTTGAAGCTCATAATAATCAAGAGTGGTATTTTGATTGATCACATCTATAATGGACAAGGCATCTTCATTTGCAACACCCGTATTTTGCCATTCATCTTGTGGTGACATTTTATATTGCCATTGATATGTATAGTCAATATCATTGCCACAATAATCATAACCAAAGAAAGATGCGTTAGTGCAGGATGTCCATTCAATAACTGGCCTGTTAGGGCAGCTATCTATCCCATCTTCATCTACCTGACCATTACAGTTATTGTCGATGCCATCGCAAATTTCTGATTGATTTTCACTATTAACCGTAATTGATTGAGAGTAAGACACTCGCCCACAATCATTTTCAAGAGTAACAGTATAAACCTTGGACTCATTTAGATCACTGATGGTAATACTATTGGTTCCTTGTCCAGTAGTTGGTTCAGGACTCCATGTGAAGGTGCAATCTGCACATGGCTCTATTTCCAGAGAAATATTTTGATTTGGATCCATACTGGCAGGGCAGTTAGTCGATAGATCACCTGAAATATTCCCAGTAGGTAAATCTGATTGTAGGCATTGACTGACAATCACAGAACAAGTAGAAAAACAACCCGTTGCATTATAGCTAACTTTAAAAAAATATTCACCTGCCTTATCAATGACTGGGGTTTGCGTATCTCCACCGCTGACAATATTGCCACCAACACTTGTCCAACTGTAAGACACATCATAAGAGTCTGAAAGACCTAATAGGGTTATTGATGAATTAAAAGGAATAGAAAGATTTTGCTCTGGGATATAACAATCTGGCGTACTATTTAAATTTCTTACAAATACTGCTTTTGAAGATTTACACCCTGTTCTTGTATTCTGTACTCTAAATGTGTACCACCCTTCGGCGCTTACAGTTACGCTCTCAGTCGTTGATACAATGTCAGTATCGCTGTTAAGCCATTGAAAAAATGTTGAACTGGTATTCGAGCTACCAGTTAATGTGGTTTCTGGTGTATCGCATGTTATCTCCTGATGATCAAGTATTGTCAAATCAGGAATATTAAAATTTTCAGTAATCGTGACGACATCAATACTTACGCAAGCATTTCCCTGATCAGTAGCAAGTAAAGTGTAGGATCCCGCTTGATTAACAGTAAGTGTTTCATTATCTGAAACTTGATTTCCGTTTTCATCCTCCCAAGTCAATACTGCGGTTTCTATATCGCTTAGGCCAATTCTAATAAATTCCGGATTTGCACAATTAATTCCTCCGTCAAATCCAGCATTTGCTACTGGTAATGTAGTGTCCTCGAGCACCTGAAAATCACAAGCTGTAGAACAGCCACTAGTTAAATTTGTAATCATTAAGGTATATGTGCCTCCACTATTTATACTTGCCTGACTGCTAGCTTGTCCCGAGAGAATATTGCCATCTATTGTTGACCATTCATAACTTACATTGGAAGAACTACTAAAGCCTATGGTGGCCTCTGTATTTTGGCAATCAACTCTTATCGGATCATATGTATCGCATGTAGGAATTTCAATTATAGTTTCATTATCTGAAATATATGTACAACCAGCTGATGATGTAAATACCGCTCTATAAGTACCTTCGGCCTCCACATTAAACACATTCGTATTGTCTGAAACTGTCTGCCAGTTTTGATTGACGTCATTTAATTGCTCCCATGAATAAATGCCTATACAACTGCCTAATTGTTCATTCGAAATCACTATTTGACAATCAGAAGAACTAATACCAAAAGAATAGGGTGAAGGTTCAGCCAGACTTTCAAAAGAGCAGTCTAAGCCAACAGGTTTTGCGATTGCTTTAATGTCAAATTCCTTTAAACCGTTTAAACCGTCTATAGAGCTAATATCAATCGTTGAAGAAACGGCACCTTGCACCACGGTCCAATCTATTAGTTGCGTCTTGTATTCCCAAGTATATCTGAATATTTGATCAGTATGACAATAACCACTAAATTCTGCTTGTACTGTACAGCAATCTATCCATTCTACAGTAGGTATTTCTGTGTATTCAATTTCTTCACAGTCAATGAGGCCATTACAGTTATCATCCTCTCCATTACTGATTTCTGGATCATTCGTTTGCTCTACCTCAATAGTCTCTGAAATAAAACAGCCGCCTGGCAGGATGTATTTTACCTGATAATTACCTGGCTCAGATGCCATGTATTGATTTGAATTACTAGAGACGAGCTGGTAGTCGCCATTGTCATCTAATACAGACCATTCGAAATAGGGACAGTCTGGCAAACCATTATTATCCTCATTAAGGCTATCATCAAATCCTGGACAGAGATCATCTTCGTCGCAAACGCCATCTTCATCGCTATCAATAAATATCCCTTCGCAGCCGCATACTTCATTTATCATGACCACTATACCATCACGGTAGCATGGATCAGCGGCGACACATGGCATCCCCACATTACAGGTATCACAACCATCAGGTATCCCATCATTATCAAAATCCGCACAATCGCTGAATCCTTCACATATATCTTCTGCATCACAGACGCCATCATTATCTTCATCTGGAGCTTGTAACATTTCAGAATAAGTAACTGTGAGAACAGCTGCACCGACACCGATAGCATCGTCAGCTGAAACAGCGACAACATTTCCTGTTCCCGTAATAATGATTTTTATAGCGCTGTTATTTTCATTCCAATTCGGCAAATTGACGACCTCTTGAACGATTGATGCGATGTTGGGTGTTTGTTGGTTTGAACCTGATTCTCCTGTTTGGCCATCCCATGATGGTGGAGACCATGATATCCTGCCAGACGATAATGACAGGTTAGTTATTTGATTATCTCCATTTCCATTGAATGGGGTAGGGCTGGCATTCAATTCAGTTAAAATCTCTAAGCGATTTGGACCATTGGTAGTATTTCTATCATTTTCATCAACTGTAAATTGAACTGACGCCTCTTGAATGATAGCACCTGGTGGAATATTTATGCTATTAAAAAATAGGCCAATTTTTTGAGTTAGCCTGTTTGTATTCGGATCAAAGGTCAATTCTAAGTCAGAACTCCCTATGTATGCATTACCGTTTTGTAATTCTTCAAAATCATCGTTGCCAGAGGAGATCGCGAAGTTAATCGTGATGGATTCTGTGGCTTGGCATGACTGAGGTATTGGGCACTCACATGCATCTGGAATACCGTCACTATCTGTATCAATGTTATCATCGCCATTCGGACAAATATCTATCGTATTACAGATGCCATCTCCATCATTATCAGCTAACTCGCCGCCTAGGCAAAGACAATCTTCGTTGGCATCTATTGTCCATACATCATTTATAGTACATATATCTCCATCATTACAACTGGCCCCAATATTACAATTACCAACAATATCCAAACATGATAAATCAGGGTCACTAACTTCAAGCGTTGCAGACAATTCGCAATCGCCATCGACAACTATAGTATAGTTACTATAATCAATGATATTACTTTCATAGTCGCAATCATTAGTCGTCGCAGCTATTTGAAATTGAAGATCATTGATATTGCCATCAGATACGATGGCACTTGAAATGATGAGTATTGATGGATCGCTAGGCGCATTGGTAATAGGTGCAAAATTAATATCTTTTGTCTTTTTATACTGCCATTGATAGAAGACTTCAGCGCTTGCATCGCAAGGAGTTACCGTTTCCATTTGGAGTGTGCAGCAGCCTACCGCGCTTATGACAGGATCGGGGCACAGATGCACAGTCACAAAGTTCTGGTATGTCTACTGAAAATACATATAGACACTCATTAGCATCAGTTACACTCACAGAATGATTGCCTCCGCTAATTGCAGTTGCTATATTGCCCCATTTCTCCATTATCCCATTGTATGATATAAGGAGAGATACCTCCCATAAGATTTATTTCTACTCTTCCATTATCTGAGTTGAAGCTAGCTTCAGTCACAATATTGAACGTTTCTATTATTTCTTTTGGCTCTGTCACTTCAGCATCAGCTGTAACTAAGCAACCCCGACCATCAGTTATGGTTATGGTATACATACCAGCAGCTAGATCTGAGATATTTTGAGACGTTTCTTGATTTGACCATAGAAAGCTGTAGGGTTGTTCTCCTCCAATGATACTTAAAGTTATGGAGCCTTCGTCTCTACCAAAACAGAGATTATTGATGATTGTCTCCAGCTCAATGCTCATGCTAGTGCAGTCTACCGCTAGCACTTCGACGGATTCTTCTGCAGAAGAACAGTCATTGTCATCTGTTACTACGACCGTATATAGTCCTGGTGCGAGATCATTTATGAATTGAGTTGTCTCCCCATTGGACCAGAGATATGAATACGGAGCAGTGCCTCCAGATGGAGTACTATTCGCTTTCCCATCATTCGCATCAATAAAACTAATGTTGTCCGCCGCAGCATTGGGATTAATAGTTGTCAAAGGACCTGAAATACAGGTACAGCTTTCATCTAATGTATCATTCAAAGTGCAGAGGTCTCCATCCTCACATGCGGTGCCTATCGAATTATTATCACAATCATCACATGCATCTGGGACCGTGTCTCCATCGCTGTCTACATTGTCATCACCCATCATACAGATATCACAACCGTTAGGCACACCATCGTTGTCAGCATCTATGTTGTCATTATAGCCTGGACAGATATCACATGCATCTGGTATCATGTCCCCATCGCTATCTAAATTATCATCACCCAATATGCATATATCGCATCCATTTGGAACGCCATCGTTGTCAGCATCTAGGTTGTCATTAAAGTCTGGACAGATATCATCTGGCCCACAAAGGTCATCAGAATCCGGATCTGCTAATACTTGGACTTCATATGAAGTTGATGGTAATTCGACATTGCATTCATCTATAACGATGACTGAGAAACTTGTTGGATTCTCAATGGATTCTGTCGTAATTGTAGCCACATTTGCTGCACCATTTATTGGTCCGGTCCAAAAGTATAGACAACCTGGGCAAGGAGGAACAACAGTGAGTGTAGTAGATGATGATCCGCAAAGTGGTTCTATTGGTTGGATAGAATAAGTAGCATCACAGCAGTTTAATTCTGCGTTTAATTCCGGAATACATGGGTTATTAGGATCTTCATCAATACAATCGACAAAATTATCTTCATCAAAATTAGGATACTTTAGTTCATTTGATGTAACAAAGCAGCCATCTGTCATAAAGATGAATCCACGAAATTTTGCAGTTGAAATACCAATATCCGCTGGTATATGAGCTTCAGGTTTTCCGGTATTCTGATCAATCGAGGCAGTATAGATAAGCTGCCAATCAGAAATGTCAGTTCTTTTAATAAACCAATTTATCCTTTGAACATTACACATTGTTTCCTCTGCAATATCAGCCAGCTCTAGTGCACATTCATTGATTTCTACAGTATTCGGAATTGAATATGGAAAGTCTTCTGTTGTATAATTACAATTGTCCGGATCGATTATTGCTCGAAATTTGAGATTAGCACTAGGAATTAATTCGTTTGGAAAGAGATCAAATGATGTGCTGATCTGACTTGTCATTTCTAACCAATTCTCTGAATTGACTTCTGCATATTCTAATCGAATGATAGGGTTTTCAGTATCAGTACAATAGTAGATATTTTCAATTTCTAAGTTGCAGCATGCTGGTTTGGTAATAGATGGAACGCAAACACCTTCATTATTTTCACAGAATTCACTCCAAAGAGCATCGAAGTTGTTTCCCGAATTTATTTGACCATTACTAAATCTACAAAGGCCAAGATTATCCATTGCTCCTGATGGAATGGACTTTAGTCTTATATCGAAACAACCAGATAATTGATTTCTATCTAATTGGAGATCGGTTAAGTTTATTAGATTTACAAAGGACAATGGAATTTCTCCTGTCAAGTCATTGGTACCAAGATCTAATTCTTTCAAAGTCAATAATTCTCCTAATTCTGTTGGAATAGGACCTTGTAAATTATTTCCTCCAAGGTTTATTTTTTCTATGGTTTGTAAGTTCCCTAGCTCTGGTGGAATAGGACCAGTTAAATCATTTAGCCATAATACTAGGTTTTTTAATTTATCGAGATTTTCAAACGAACTGGGTATTCCTCCTGACAATTCATTTTCTGTAAAATCTAAGGATTCCAAGTTGCTGAGTTCTCCTAGTTCAGGTGGAATCTGTCCACTGATTTTGGTGAATTTTAATTCTAAAATTTTAAGCCTAGTTAAATTACTCAATTGAGGAGGGATTGTACCTCCAATTTCACTAAATCCAAGAGTTAATCGTTCAAGGAACTCTAAGTCCCCTAATTGAGGAGGTAGTTGTCCTGTAAGATTATTATAATTCATAAAAACTACTTGGACTCTATCGTTATTATCGCATTGTATCCCATGCCATTCACAGACGTTACAAGTGTTGTCTAACCATTTATTACTGTCTTCCCAACCATCGCCATTGGTCGACATATAAAAAGCATATAAAGCATCATAGTCTGGATGCTTATCAAGAATTGGTTCGTAAGTTAGAATTGTTTCTTCTCCGCATGGGTTTGTTATTGTTACACCGAATGTTTGCGGTTCTGTTAATATAGTCGTTTGTATAGAAGCCTCGTTTGTTTGACCGTCTATTGGACCTGACCAGTTATATTCACAAACGTCACATGCTGGAAATATCGATAAGTTGAAACTTGCAGGTGCACATTGTGGTTCAACTGTTTTAATTATATATCCAGATGCACAGGGATTATTTGGTTCGGGGTCTTCACAATCGACAAATCCATCTTCATCACTGTCTGGTAAACTTAACTCATTTGACATGTAGTAACAATCACCACTATCGTTCAAATACACTTCAGCCCGATAAACAACTTCGTTATTTATCACTGGTAATGCTGCTTCAAAAAGCGGGCCTCCAAACCCTGCAAGAGAGGTCCAGGTTTGATCTTGAGGCATTTTATAATCAATTTGAACAACACGAAAATTGCAGTATTCTTGATCAAATTCTTTTTCTTTTAATTCAATTCGACATTTTTCATTTAATTCAATTTCAAATATTTCTGTTGCATCGAATTCTCCAGTTTCAAAATTACAATCTCCATTAGGATCAACTGTTGCTCTGAAGATTAACTGACCATAAGGTATAGGTAAATCACCAATTAATTCTAAGATTGCAGAATTTTCCCCGTCGACTATTACCCAATCATTTTGAGCTTCTTTATACTCCCACAACACATCTGCATCAGCGCTACAATATTCTATATTTATTAAACTTAATGTACAACAATCAGGTTGTGTGATTCTAGGCTCTGCAATCGAATTTACTGTTACTGTAACAGTTGCAGTAGCGCAATCAGGAACAGGATCGTCATCACATATTTGGTAAGTAAATGAATCATTCCCAGTAAATCCATCAGCTGGCGTGTACCTAATTGTGTTATTATTGTTAACAACTGCAACTCCAAAATTCGGATCACTTAAAATATCAATAGACCCAAATTCATCTGATCCAAAACCATCATTAATTAATACATTTATATCAACTGGTGAATTTTGGTTGGTTTCTGCTGTATCGTCAGAGGCAGTGGGTGTGGAATTTCCGCAATCTGGATCTAGTGTTCCTTCGCATTCACAATTTGAATTATATGCATCATCATCAGTACAATCATTCAAGTCATCACATCCTTTTCCTTCATACATATTGGCGTCTAAGGGTGCACAATCTACACCATTGTCAACACCGTCACCATCACAGTCTTTTGTTTGATCACTTAAATCACATCCACAATTTGGATTCGTCGCAGAAGCAAAAGAAGATTCGCTTGCACAACCATTATTACTAATACACCAAAACTCAATTGTTTGACCTTCAGCCCAAATAGGAGGATTAGCATTTGTCCACTGCTCTATTGGACCATTATTTATTCTATAAATTGCCAAATCACCACTACAGCCCTCATAAGTATATTCTCCAGTATTGGTATCGCAATCATATGATGATGACACTACAGGCGTTGAAGATATTTCTATATTTTGGGTAATTTGTATAGCTCGTTGACAAAGGCAAGTTGTTTCATCAAATTGCACATAATAAGAGTAAAAGCCAGGTGTTGAAACGGTAATTGAATTTATATCGCGTTCAATTTGTCCACCTTCAAGAATCCAAAAAGTAGAGACATTTTGGCTTGTTGTACTTCCATATAAAGTAATTTCTGGTGCGAAACAAGTCAATTCTCCTGAAGTAGAAGTTAATGAACAGTCTGGAATGTCAACACATTCACCATCATTTATAACTATTGATCCTGTGATGGTACAGTCATTAGCATCTGTAATTGTGACTTGGTTAGTCCCATCTGTGAGTGCTTCGGCTGTTTTTATAGTTTCACCACTACTCCATAAATATGTATATGGTGCTATTCCTCCAAAAGGATTTGCAGTAGCACTTCCGTTAATCCCGTTTATGGCTTCTGATTCTTCTACGACTGTCAGTGATAATGCTGAAGGTTCTGAGATGTTTATATCACTTTCCGTAATGCAACCCGTTGTTTGATCTGTAACAGTCAAGTCATATAATCCTGCAGAAAGATTAATTCTGGTAGAACTATTTACATTTGAATTATCGGACCATTTATAATTATAAGATCCGGAACCAGATAAAATATTTGCAGTAATTGATGCAGTTGTTTCACCGTTGCAATCTATGAATCTAGTTTGAGTAATAAATGAGCTAAATTGACCACAATTAGGACCATTAATGTTTATTGGATATACAACTGAACAAATATTTGCATCTGTTACAATAACTGAATGATCCCCTTGGCTTAACATTGTAGCCGTTTGTGTGGTTTCTCCATTATCCCATAAGTATGTGTATGGAGAATTTCCACCTGTAGGTGTAGCCTTTGCGCTACCATCAGTAGCACCAACTTGGCTGACATTTTGAATAAGCTCTAAATCTACTGTAACGCTACTTGGTTCGGTTATGGTAAATGACTCGATCGCTATACAATTCTCATTTTCAGTAGCAGTGACAAAATATTTTCCGGCAGTTAAGTTAGATATTTCACTTGTTCCAGTTACGTTATTGCTCCATTCGTAAGATGTCGGATTCCCTTGCTCCACATTTACTTCTATCGCTCCGGTAGCCGCTCCGTTACATAAAATTGAACTTGTCTGTGACAAGCCAATATTTAAAACACAATCTGGGTCAGTTAGCGATATCTCAGAGAAATCAGTACAATAATTGTCAGATACCGTTACTTTATATGTACCAGACGCTAAATCTCCAATAGCTGAAGACATACTACCATTTGACCATAAATATGTTAAGCTGGCATCATCTTTATTTGTAAGCACTTCTAAACTTCCATCAGCTCCCTCAGGGACAGAAATTCCCTGTGTAATATTAATTGATGCGGTTAATTTTTCTTCTACTATTAATGTTGAAATTGAGCTGGTCATCCCTTCTGAATTGCAGCCATTAGTGACCACAAATGAATAATAATAAGTGCCAGGCAATCCAAATAAACTTGTAGGGATATTGCTAAATTGAACATCGCCATCACCATTTTGTGAAATATCTTGAGATAAATCTGTAGCACTTACAGTGGATTCAGAAGTGCCAATAAACAAGCGAACTGTAATTGAAGCAGCTCCAGCTATTCTTGTAACATTAACATCAAAGTCATCTCCATCACATACAGTTAAATTTGGAGGTGAATAAATAATACTGGCGGGTGTACAGCAATCTGTTTCAGCAGTAATATAGGCTTCGGCAGTAATAGCACAGCTATTATTCAAATCAGTAACTGTAAGGGCATAAGTACCCACCTCTAAATTATCTATCATTGAAGAATTACCTTCTATATTTACATTAGGGCCTTCCCATTTGTAATAATATTGACTATTACCTCCAATTACAAATGCCTCTAATGAACCTGTTGTCGAACCACATGGAATAATCGCATTGTTTAAACTAATAGTAGGCTTTGCGTTTATAGTGATTTTGCCAATATTACTTGATGTAGATAAATCATCACATCCATTTTTGACAGTGATGGAATAAAAGTAGTCCTGTGCATTGGGGAATGCACCTTGGACATTTGAAAAGACTGCATCTCCTAAATTTTCTAGAATCAGCGTTTGGACAGTCACACTATGTCCTCCACCTTGAGCACCAGTCATCAACTTCACCGTGATTGGCAGATCACCTGAAATACCAGACACAGACAATTGTAGCGGATTTTCAATACATGAAGTCACATTTGGTATGGAAGAATTGATACTTGCACCTTGTTTTATGTCTTGATCCATATCATCGCAATCCTCACCTGCAGTTGTAGTTGTCCATCCTATGCCGGTTGGCATATCGCAATCCTCCTCTGTGGCTCCATGATACATGTCATCATCGGCGTCTTGATACCATGTTTCTTGCTGATTTACTGTAACGACTACATTATCATCAGCTACAAAACTACTTTCACAATTTTGCACCTCAATCCTATATGTTCCATCTGACACGTCGAAAAAAGTATGAGAAAGTAAATCGGATTTAAAATCCTGTCTGATAGCACCATTTGAAATCAAATAATAACTAAATGGAGCTGTGCCTGTTACACTAACTGAAACATTTGGATTGATTCCACAAGATTTAATATCATCGAAAGTACCATTGAATTGGACTGGGTCACACGGTTGTTCAAAAGTATTAATCACTTTACTTGAAACAAAGGTGTCATTGCAGAAATTTGTGATAGTTATAGCATACTCTCCATTCTCTGAAATAGTTATTTCATTTGAACTTGAAATTGATCCGATATCATTTGATGATTCCCAATCATACGTGCAGCCATAGCAAGGCTCAACACTTAAAGAGATATTGCCGTTATTTATTGGAGAGGTAGATATATTAATATCCACCTCTTCTAAACATTCAACATTTCCAAGTAAACTAAAGTCCCATCTTGTGCCACTATTGCAGCCAGAGATACCATTATCTATCACAATTATATTTATCAGATCATACCTGTTAACACAAATATTTGTTGTGTATATATCTGAATTTCCTTTACCAGATAAACATGTAAATAGCTCATTTGGATCATTTTGTCCATATTCTTCACATTGATCAGGGTCACTTCTTCCAACGCAATCTGTAAGTCTAATAGCAGGAGGGCCATTAACCTCAATCATTATTTGATCTTGTTCAGTTTGAGGTAAAAAATCAATTTTTAGTAGTTGATTTACCTTAGCTTTTAACGGTAGATTAAAACCACGAATACCTCCAGATTCTGAGCTCAACAATTGACTGCCGGCCCCAAAGTTACATTGACTTGCTACTCTTTGAGTTTCATTTGATTGACTTGTTAAACTATCTACTTGCTTATGAATATCTACTAATTCCTCCAGGGTATAAGAGATATCGACCCCTTGTGCATTCACGCTATTTGTAAAGTTAAATGCAAAAGCAATTGTAAATACTATGTAACTAATTCTTGTTCTGTTAATCAAAATAGATATTTGTTAATTAAAATAATTCACCGTTATCTCCAAATCCACAACCATCGATAAATGCATGAAAAATTGCCCCTTGTAAAACTTCAAATTCTTCAACCAATAATATTTCTTCGCTAGAATCATAATCCACTATAGACGTCGATTGCAAGATTTGTGAAGAGTGAATAGGTACTTCGGCTTCATAATCATAATATTGTCCATTATCATTTGTTGTTAAAAATCGTACGGGTCCTTGAAAACTCTGATCCGAACATAAAGGTGCAAATCCTAATGAATTCTTAGCAAATCCCCATGTCGTAGAATTCGTGTCATGTCCTGTTCTTGCACCTAAATTTAAATTATTCAGAGTCAAATAATCAGGGTTGGACATAGGGTCTTCAACAGGTATTACTGGCGTAAATCCGTTATTCCATACTCCTGCTTGGTTAGCATACCCTATTTGAACATTTCCAAGGTTATTTCCAATTCTAACATAATCTATAAATCCATCTGTATTAAATTGATTGATTTTATAGATATAAAACTCAGTTAAATTATGATTTAAATGAGGCCAACTTAAAGATAAATATTGTTTAGGTTGCAATAAGGTCAAGGAAGCGAAAGTAAATGAATTTCCTAAAGTCCCAAACCTGTAAGCCTGTAGATTAATCAGATTATCAGTTGGATTATAAATTTCTATACGCTGACCATTAGGATCAATTTCAGTTATAATGACTTGAGCGAAATTCACTTTCGCGACAGACATCAAAAGCGATGCAATGAGGACATACCTCACCCGATTTCGAAAAAATACCTTTCCCAAATTATTTAATTTTATAGTAATTAATATGAAAACTAATTGAATCAGTAATCAATACATCAACCTTATTTACCTGTGTTTGTAATTATGTTGTCTTACAGTATTAGTTAATAAAGGGTTCAGTTTTAATTTTAATATACACTTACTTTGGAAAGTATAGACTTATTCATTTAGTATATAAATTTAACTGTAAAGCACGGTCTGCTGGCTAATATAAAGACTTTATTTAATTAATGGAATTATATATAGTAAATAATTCATATACTTTATTTATAAATTATTCACCACTATATTGTCGTTATTAAAATAGCTTAAAGGTTTATCGTGTCTTTACATCTAAATTATTTACAATACTCATGTCATGTATTAATTTTAAGGGCCATAACACTTGTAGTGGTTTTAAATCTAAGCATCAGCGATTAAATTAATTATGTCTAACGCAGAAAATAATTATTACAATTCTTTTATTGTGAACCATTGATGGTAAGAGATATTGTCTCGTTAAAAATATTACTGTTACTCTATGACATTTATATTTTTCAATACACTGTGTCAGAGCAGCGTCTCCTGTCAGTGCCTCCAAGAAAGAAACTAAATCCGCTTTCTCTTCTTCACTTAAAGAGAAAGATTTTAATAAGGGACTTTGATTCGCATGATGTGACAATCCATTCTGATAATGATCTATGACGTCGTGCAGCGAAGTGATACTGCCATCATGCATGTAAGGTGCTGTCATCGCCACATTGAGCAGACTGGGTACTCTAAACCTCCCCACATCTTGATTTTGTAAGGTGATTAAGGCTCTGCCCAAGTCAGCAGAGTTTTGGTGCAAGCCTATGTTTTCGAAGTTGTGGTTCTAAAATTTAAACTTTAGTGTAGACTGTATCCACTAAAAGAAATGTAATACTAGTCATTATATTTTTCATAAAATCATTCTTAACCGGTTACTCATGTATTCCTTCAGTTCCTATATTACACCCATCTATAAATGCTTCAAATTCAGCTCCTTGTTGTATTTCAAAACCATTCTCCAGTATAATTTCAGCAGAGGAATCATAATCAACCTTTGAAGTCGAAGTGATTAGTTGGTTAGATCTTATAAGAGTTTCTGCTTCGTAATCAAAATATCCATCAGACTCTTCGTAAAGGACTCGTTCGTTTATTCCAAAGCTTTGGTCAAAGCAGAGCGCATCTCGATGCAAAGAATTTTCAGCTAAACCCCACGTTAAAGAATTTGTTTCTAATCCATTACGAGCTGCAAAGTTTAGTTGGCTAAGCGTGGTATGATCAAGATTAATCGTGGGATCTTGGATTGGTGGAGGTGTTAAATATCTTGTCATGCCATCCCAAACCCCAGCTTGAACAGCAAATGTTAATTCCTGTGTTGTGGTATCCCTGTCGCTCCAAATGACATAATCGACATAATTGTCTGCATTAAATTGTCCTATATTATAAATGGAAAATTCACCAAAACTATTAGTGAAGTGCGGCCAAGTATATGCAATATTTTCACCCGGCATTATAATTTTATCAATCCCTACAAAACCACGATTGTTAGATCGAAAGGTGTAGTTATTCATATCTAAGGGTACATCGCTTATATTTTCAAACTCAATGAAGCCACGATTTGGGTCTGCCTCAGAAATAATAAGTTGCGCAGAACTAACTTCAAATAGTGACATAAATAAGAATACAAATATCACATAGCTTACCCATTTCCGAAAAAATACCTTTCCCAAATTATTATATTTTATAGTAATTAATATGAATACTAATTAAATCAGTAATCAATACATCAACCTTAATTACCTGTGTTTGTAATTATGTTGTCTTACAGTATTAGTTAATAAAGGGTTCAGTATTAATTTTAATATACACTTACTTTGGAAAGTGTATACTTATTCATTTAGTATATAAATTTAACTGTAAAGCACGGACTTCTGGCCAATATAAAGACTTTATTTAATTATTGGAATTATATATGGTAAATTATTCATATATATTATTCACCACCTGATTGTCGTTATTAAAAAAGCTTAAAGGTTTATCGTGTCTTTACATCTAAATTATTTACTATACTCATCTCATGAACTAATTATAAGGGCCATAGTCACTTGTAGTGGTTTTACATTTAAGCCTCAGCGATTAAATTAATCATGACTAATGACGAAAATAATTACTACAAGCTTTACAAATCTTTTATTGTGAGCCATTGAAGGTAGAAAATATTGGCTTGTTAAAAATCTTACTGTCCACTATTCCGAGGAAGTCCTGTCACTCTGTAGCATCATAATTTTTTCAATACGCTGCTGTCTGAGCAGCTTCTCCTGTCAGTGCCTCCAAGAAAGAAACTAAATCCGCTCTCTCCA
>ENA-ORXT01002129-ORXT01002129.1-marine-metagenome-genome-assembly--contig:-NODE-2129-length-24618-cov-4.357076_pt1 | contig 24618 bp, 24 predicted proteins | sample MGYA00237868_ERZ511482 | MGnify/ENA metagenome assembly ERZ511482
TATGTTCAACGAGGCCGTTGAGCCAAATGCCCCTATGTTCAACGAAGCCGTCGAGCCGAATTCAGCTCCAGCCCCAGCTGCTAAACAAGGTCAGCTAATCGTAGTGTTAGATGCCCCAGACAATGCAGTTGCAGATCTTACAACAGATGAAATCTTTGCAGCGGCTGCAGCTGATGAATTAGAGAAGTATGAACAAGGTAAAGAAACACATCAAGAAGAGAAAGCTGAATTAGACGCTATTCAAGAAGAGTTAGATGCTAACGCATTTGAGCACACAAATGTAGTTGTTTATGGAGCTACGGATTTATATGTTGAAGCATATGGTTCCGATGGTCAAGATAGTCCTAATCAAGAAGCAAAAATAGAAAGATATGAAGAATACATAGAATCTGAAGAATATGTAAGTTTAAAGAATACAGTCGAGACTTTGATTGATGAACGGGAAGTTGCACAAGAAAGAGTGTTAGCTGCTGAAGATGTATATACCGTAGCTTTAGATAACTTCTGGAAATTAAACAAGGTTGAATATAACACCGACGCACCTGGGATTTCATAATTCATATTTAAACTTCTAACCAAATTTAAGTTGCCTAGTATTCAAGTCGAATACTAGGCAACATGTTTTTTGTACGTAAAATATTAATTTTATTTTGTGTTGCTGTGCTGATTGGATGTGGATCCAACTCTCAAGAAATTAGTTTGAGTGAAGGATCCATGGCTGATTCGTTGGAACCAGGTGAGGCTCCTACTCCTACTATTTTTGCTCCAAATTCTTATATGAGTAATGTGTCCGAAGCTATTACTGAACTTGTGTCTACGCCAAAGGTGTCCACAAACACAGTTCTATCTCCTGCGACAAAACAGTGTTATTCAGAGAAGATAATTTCTCAAGCCACTGAGAAAGAACTCAAAACGGCTGGCGTTACCCCTAAGAACGTTGGCGAGACATTAGACAAAGTAATTGATCTCGATAGTTTTGATAAGAAACTTGAATGGCTTGTTAATTGCATGACGATTGATGAATTAGTTTCGTACTTTGATCCAGAATATAAATCGGAGTCATTTCAGGTTAAATGTTCGATCCGCTTCAACGATGTTGGCAAAGTTAGAACAGCAATTATTGAGCAAGAATTTGACCTTCAAAATAAGGTAATAAAAGATATCGATTCTTGCAAATTATAAAGTCTGTCTCTTACCAGAAAATATTGAGTTGCTTAAGTGCATATCCATATAGTTCAATTTCCGCCATGTCGCCCATTTACGATATTTTTATTTTATATTTTTATAAAATTTTAAGCAGGGCAGCTTGTTTGAACAAAAAATGCTGAATCTTTTATATATTTAAGCGGTCGGTAGTTGTTAGATGAAATTTTACCGAATAGGCTTGACAAGCCGTGCTACTTCTGTGTGTTTAGTTGATCTGTAAAATATCTTCTTAATATTAGTTTTAGTGCTGCATTTGTTCGTATTTTGTGCCTTTACTATTATTTGGTGGTGCCCCTTGCCTGCACGTACAGTTGCTCGTAACCGTTATTCATTCGGAAAACTTGAAGAAGCCCTAGAGCTTCCAAGCCTTATTTCTGTTCAACGTGATTCGTTTCGTTGGTTCCTAGAGGAAGGTTTGTCTAATGCCTATAGAGACATTAGTCCAATCAAGGATTATACCGAAACCCTTCAACTTGAACTTGAGTTTGATCCCGAGGACGAAGATCTAGTCCCGATACCTAAGTTTAGCGTTGAGGAATGTAAAGAGAAGGACATGACCTTTGCAGCGCCGATATTTGTGCGTGCGAGGTTCATCAACGCTACTACTGGTGAGATTAAAGAACAAACAGTCTTTATGGGTGACTTCCCTATGATGACTGAAAACGGTACTTTTGTTATCAACGGTACTGAACGTGTTGTTGTGTCTCAGCTAGTTAGATCACCGGGTGTGATCTTTGAACCAGGTGAGCGTTTCAGATTACGTAACCTTGCTAAGCACCAGATGGTTAAAGGGACAATCCACCCATATAGAGGTGAATGGATTGAGTTCGACGTTGAGCAAAAGCCAGGTAAAGATCCTACTGTTGGTGTTCGTGTAGCTAGGAAACGTCGTATTTCGTTGTTTACAATGTTGCGTGCGCTCGGTTATGACGAAGCTAACGCTCCAGGTTTCTTAGATGCCTTTGTGCGTCACTTTGAATTCCTTGAAGGACAATGGGAAAAAGATCGTGAAATTGCTCCGTCTCAAGATGAAGCTGTTGTCGAGATTTATAAACGTGCTCGTCCAGGTGAGCCACCAACTTTAGAAGCTGCACGTTCTTATTTGCGTACCGCTTTCTTCGAGAATCGTCGTTATGACCTTTCTAGAGTTGGTCGTTATAAGCTAAATCGTAAACTTGGTCCTGAGCTTGAAAAGCTAGCTAAGTTATTCCCAATGATAGAAATGGATATGCCTGACAAAGATCAGCCAATCCTTTCAAAATGTGAAGTTCTTGCTTCTGCTTCTTATCTGCTTCATTTGATGGTTGCTGAGCCTGGTTATCGCCTTGATGATCAAGATCACTTTGCAAACCGTCGTATTCGTTCTGTTGGTGAATTGATTCAAAATCAGGTTCGTATTGGTCTTTCTCGTATGGAAAGAGTTGTTCGTGAAAGAATGACAACTCAAGATGTTGAGGCAATTACTCCACAGACTCTTATTAATATAAGGCCTGTTGTTGCTTCGATTAAAGAGTTCTTTGGTACTTCTCAGCTAAGTCAGTTTATGGATCAGGTAAATCCTTTATCTGGGTTAACTCACCGTCGTCGTCTATCTGCGCTTGGGCCGGGTGGTCTTTCTAGAGAGCGCGCTGGTTTCGAAGTTCGAGACGTTCACTTCAGCCATTACGGAAGAATGTGCCCTATTGAAACTCCTGAAGGTCCAAACATTGGCCTTATTGGTTATCTTTCTAGTTACGCACGTGTTAATGAATTCGGATTCTTAGAGACTCCGTATCGCAAAGTAATTAAAGGTAAAGTAACCGACGAAATTGTTTACCTCACAGCAGATGAAGAAGAAGAGTATGTCGTTGCTCAGGCTAATGCAAAGCTTAAACCTAATGGTGCGTTTGCTGAAGACAAAGTGCTTTCTCGTCGATCTCCACAAGCTGCCAGTCTTAGAGACTTGAAATTGCAGCTCGAAAGAGATGTGTTCTTCGGTGCTACTACTGAGATTTCACAGGTTCCTGCGGATGAAGTGCAGATGATGGACGTTTCGCCTAAGCAGATTGTATCTATTGGTACTGGCTTGATTCCTTTCTTGGAGCACGATGACGCTAACCGTGCGTTGATGGGTGCAAACATGCAACGTCAGGCTGTTCCTTTGTTAACAGCAGAAGCTCCTTATATTGGTACTGGTATTGAAGGTAGAGCTGCTCGTGATGCCGCGGATACTATTGCTGCTGAAGATTCTGGTGTTGTTATTTCTGCTGATAGCCAGCAAATGGTTGTTGAATATAAAAAGATGGGACGTAAAGTTCATAACCTTTTGAAATTCAACCGTTCTAATCAGGACACTTGCATTAATCAGAAGCCTCGTATTCTAGCTGGTCAGTCCTTTAAAGAGGGCGATGTTCTAGCGGATGGTCCTTCTACTGATAATGGCGAATTGGCGCTTGGTAAGAACCTTGTTATAGCCTTCATGCCATGGGATGGTTACAACTTTGAGGATGCGATAATCCTAAGTGAACGTCTTGTAAAAGATGATGTACTTACATCTATCCACATTAAAGAGCATGAAATTGATGCTAGGGATACCAAACTTGGGCCTGAAGAAATAACTCGTGATATTCCTAACTTGTCTGACGATGTGTTAGCTGATTTGGATGAACGTGGAATTATTCGTGTAGGTGCCATGGTTTCTCCTGGCGATGTTCTTGTTGGTAAAGTTACTCCTAAGGGTGAAACAGAACTTACTCCAGAAGAGCGCTTATTAAGAGCAATCTTCGGCGAGAAAGCTCGTGAAGTTCGAGATACTTCTATGAAGGTTCCTCACGGTGAAGTTGGAAAAGTTATTGATGTTAAAGTGTTCCATCGTGATGATTCACATGAGCTTCCTCCAGGGGTAAATCAGCTTGTAAGAGTATATGTAGCCCAAAAACGTAAGATTAGCGTTGGTGATAAATTAGCTGGTCGTCACGGAAATAAAGGTGTTATTTCTAAGATTCTTCCTATTGAAGATATGCCTCACTTGGAAGATGGAACTCCGGTTGATGTTATTTTGAATCCTCTTGGTGTGCCTTCTCGAATGAATGTAGGGCAGGTTCTTGAATCTCATCTCGGTTACGCAGCTCGTTGGGGTTGGGCAATTGACGGTAAACAGGTAGGGGAACTTCCTGTTTCTGGAATTGAGAATAAGACTCGTCCGTTTACAACTCCTGCCACTCAGGTAGCAACTCCAGTATTTGATGGTGCTAAATGGGATGAAGAAGAGCTGTCTGGTGATAAACCAACAATCCAAAATATTTTCAGAAACATGAACTCAGATTCAGCAGATTCAGAGTCTGATGAGTTACTTGTTGGTGATGATGGTAAGGCCACTCTCTATGATGGCCGAACAGGTAAGCCATTTGACAATAAGATCATGGTAGGAATCATGTACATCTTGAAACTGTCTCACTTAGTTGATGACAAGATTCACGCTCGTGCAACTGGTCCTTATTCTATGATTACTCAGCAGCCACTTGGTGGTAAAGCACAGTTTGGTGGGCAGAGATTTGGTGAGATGGAAGTATGGGCGCTTGAAGCTTATGGTGCCGCTTACTGTCTGCAAGAATTGTTGACAATCAAATCTGATGATGTTCTTGGTCGTGTAAAAGTATATGAAGCAATTGTTAAGGGTGAGAATATCCCTGAACCAGGTATTCCTGAAAGTTTCAAAGTACTTATTAAAGAGATGCAAGCACTGTGTTTGAACATCGAAGTTCTTGATGAAGAAGGTCAAGAAATTGAGATGCGAGAGATGGATGACGAATTATTCCGCACAGCCGAAGAGTTAGGTATTGATTTGTCAAGGCCTGAAAGAGGCTCAGACGAAGAAGATGCAGCCCGTATGTCAGGTTCAGTTAAGTAAATAAGTAAGTAAGTTCTACTATAGGAAAGAGAGTTCATTCAAGCCATGCTGGATGTTAACGATTTTGATCAATTAAAGATAAGTTTAGCCGCAGCGGATTTCATCCGTATGTGGTCTAATGGTGAGGTTAAGAAACCTGAGACCATAAACTACCGAACATTAAAGCCTGAGAAAGATGGTCTTTTTTGTGAAAAGATATTCGGTCCTACGAAGGATTGGGAATGTACTTGCGGTAAATATAAGCGAGTCCGTTTTAAGGGAATTATTTGTGAACGGTGTGGGGTAGAGGTTACTCGCTCAAAAGTGCGTCGTGAAAGAATGGGACACATCGAGCTTGCTGCTCCTTGTGTGCATATCTGGTATCTACGTGGAACCAGGTCTTGGCTCGCTTACCTTCTTATGGGAACAACTCCAAAGGAAGAATTAAAAGCTAAACAGCTCGAAAAAGTTATCTATTTTGCTGCAAGCCTTTGTACTTGGGTAGATGAAGAAAAACGCGATGAAGATCTTCCTAATCTAGAGGCAGAAGTTGTCGCTGAACGTGACGCCATCATGAAAGAGATGGAAGTTGAGTTGGCTCAGCAACACGAAGGTCTTGAAGCTGAAATAGCTCAGATGGAAAAAGATAAAGCTAAAGATACCGAGATTAAAGCTCGTCAAAAAGCATTCGAAAAAGAACTAGCAATGACTCGTGAACAATACGAGGCGGAACTTGATGTTTTGGATCGAGCATTTGACGAATTTAAAGATCTTTTCCCACGCAAAATTATTGAAGACGAAATTCTTTGGCGTGAAATGGCTGACCGATTTGGAGATTACTTCGAAGGTGGCATGGGTGCAGCTCATATAGCTCAGCTAATTGAAAGAATTGACTTTGAAGAAGAAGAGCAAAAATTGCGTGATGCAATTGATCCAAAAGATAAAGATCAAAAGCCTCTTTCTGAACAACGTAAAGATAAAGCAATTAAAAGATTAAAAATTGTTGCAGCATTCAACCGCCTCGATGCTAATGGTGTTCGAGTTAACGACCCTCGTGCAATGATTCTAGATGTTGTTCCTGTTATTCCTCCAGAGTTACGTCCTATGGTTCAGCTAGATGGTGGTCGTTTTGCTACTTCGGATCTAAATGATCTTTATCGAAGAGTTATCAACCGTAATAACCGTTTGAAGAGACTGCTAGATCTTGGTGCTCCAGAAATTATCGTTAATAACGAAAAGCGCATGCTTCAAGAAGCAGTAGATGCTTTGTTCGACAACGGTCGTCGTGGTCGTCCTGTGACTGGACCAGGAAATAGGCCATTGAAGTCTTTGTCTGACATGTTGAAGGGTAAGCAAGGGCGTTTCCGTCAGAACTTGCTTGGTAAACGTGTTGATTATTCTGGTCGTTCTGTAATTGTGGTTGGTCCTACTTTGAAGTTCCACCAGTGTGGTCTACCAAAATTGATGGCTCTTGAACTCTTTAAACCTTTTGTGATGAAGAAGCTTGTTGATCTTGAGCTTGCTCAGAATATTAAGTCTGCTAAGCGTATGGTCGAAAGACGTAGGCCTCAGGTTTGGGAAGTGCTTGAAGGCGTTATTGAAGAGCATCCAGTTCTTCTTAACCGTGCTCCTACGCTTCACCGTTTAGGAATCCAGGCATTTGAACCAGTGTTGGTTGAAGGTAAAGCTATTCAGATTCATCCTCTTGTTTGTGCAGCTTTTAACGCTGACTTCGACGGTGACCAGATGGCAGTTCACCTGCCATTATCTGCTGAAGCACAAGCTGAAGCCCGTGTTCTTATGCTTTCGGCGAATAACGTATTGTCTCCTGCTCATGGTCGACCTTTGGTTACACCTACTCAGGACATGGTTATTGGCGTATTCTATCTTTCGGAAATTATTGAGCCTAAAGATCCTAAAGCTGATTTAAAAGCTTACAGAAGGATTGATCAGGTTGAACGTGCTTATGAATCCGGCGAAATAGGAATCCATGATCCTATTATTTTCCGTACACCTGATTTGCTAGAGACTCCCGCTAATGGCGAAGCTGCAAAATACACACCAACTACGGCTGGACGTGTAATTTTGAATGAGGCTTTGCCTGAAGGGTTTACTTACATTAATCATGTTTGTAAGAAACGTGACTTAAGTGAAATAGTGGATATATTAGCTGCCAATTATCCAAAAGCTGTAGTAGGTACATCTTTGGATGCGATTAAGAATAAAGCTTTCCATTATGCAGCTAAATCTGGTCTAACTGTTTCTGTAAATGACGTTCAGACTCCACCTTCAAAGAAAGATATTCTAGATCGTCACGAAATTGAAGCTGAAAAGATTCAGGTTCAATTCCGTAAAGGTGTAATTACCGATGGTGAGCGTCGTCAGAAAGAAGTGGAAATTTGGACTGCTGCTACTGATGAAGTCAGAGACGCCATGATTGTGCATATGCAATCAAAGCAGTTTAACCCAATCGATATGATGGTTGGTTCTGGCGCTAGAGGTAACATGATGCAGGTTCGTCAGATTGCGGGAATGCGCGGTTTGGTAGCGAACCCTCGTGGTGACATGATTCCTCGTCCAATTAAATCGAACTTCCGTGAAGGTCTTTCGATGCTTGAATATTTCATTGCGACTCCGGGTGCACGTAAAGGGCTTGTTGATACTGCCCTTCGTACAGCGGACTCTGGTTACTTAACTAGACGTCTTGTTGACGTTGCTCAGGAAGTTATCATTAATGATCGTTCTCCATTCGAAGAGGGTCGCCCTGTTCGTGGTTTGATGCTCGATGAAGTTAAGCCTGATGGTTATTATAACAAAGACACTGGAAAGGCTTCTGATGCATCAGATCCTGATGCTCGTATGGTCAGGACCTATTTAGAGACACGTCTCTATAGTCGTGTTCTAGCAGATGATATTGAATTAGTTGACGGTACTGTAATTCCTCGTGGAACTATGGTTCGTGAACCAGAAATGGAAGCTATCCGTGATGATCCTAAAGTTAATAGAGTTAAAGTTCTTTCTCCCTTAACTGATGATTCTCCTGTCGGAATTACAGGTGAGTCTTATGGAATGAGTTTGGCGACTGGTGGTGACATCGAAGTTGGTGAAGCTGTTGGTGTTATTGCCGCACAGTCGATCGGTGAACCTGGAACACAGCTTACAATGCGTACTTTCCATACAGGTGGTGTTGCCGGTGGTGCAGATATCGCTGGTGGTTTGCCTAGAGTGGTTGAGCTTTTTGAAGCTCGTACTCCTAAGGGCGCTGCTACTTTGGCAAGAGTTTCTGGTGTTGTTAGAATTGAAGAAGACGAAGGTAAAGGAAAAGTTATTACTATTGTCACCGACGATGGTGATGAAGACCAATATACGGTTCCTCTTGCTGCCCGTCTTCAGGTTGCAGATGGTGATGAAATCACTGCTGGTGACGCAATAGTTGATGGTCCTCGTGATCCTAAAGAACTTCTTGTTATTCGTGGTATTCGTGAAACTCAGCTTTATCTTGTTGAAGAAGTTCAAAAAGTTTATCGCGATCAGGGTGTGTCTATCCACGATAAACATATTGAGTTGATTGTTCGTCAAATGACTCGCCGTGTTGCGATTTCTGAACCAGGAGATTCCGATTTCTTGCCAGGTGAACGTTGCGATCAGTGGAAGTTTGCTGACGTTAACAAACAACTAGTAGCTGATGGTAAACAACCTGCTGAAGGTCGTCCAGAAATTATGGGTATCACCAAAGCATCTTTGGCTACTGAGTCTTGGCTGTCTGCTGCTTCGTTCCAGGAAACTACAAGAGTGCTTACAGAGGCTGCCATCGAAGGCAAGTCCGACAGCATGATTGGTTTGAAGGAAAATATTATTATTGGTAAGTTAATTCCTGCCGGTACTGGTTTGACTAGGCATAGAGAATTAGAAACTCACGCTCCTGATTATCAACCTATGTCTTTCTATTCTTCTGAGGGTGATGAACAGGATCCTGCTCAATGGTTAGCTTCAATTGGAGCTGAACAAGAAACCATTGTTGGCGGAGAGTCTACGGATTCTACGCCGATGGTTGGTGCAGGAATTGGAGCTGAAGAGCCAACAATTCCGTCTGTTGTGCCCGATGAGATTGGTTAATTTTCTTTGGCGATTGCACAAGAATTTTATCCTGGCCCGGTGCTAGGTGATAAGTCACTTCCTGTAAAAAATGTCTGGTGGTCTTTACTCGACTGGGTAATAGGTTTTTTGGGTTCATTGATAGTGGCTATAGCCATTTCATTGCCATTAATATTTATCTTTAGTGAAGACATCTTAGACCCTCCAATTGGAGTGATACTTATTGGAGGGATAATTCAGCAGGGCTTACAGTTTATTACCCCATTTGTTTTCCAAAAAATAAGTTTTGGGCCTATACGGGATTGGAAGTTTCGATTTTCTATTTATGATCCTTTGATTGGGGTCGGGTTGGGTATCGGAATTCTCATTACCGCTGGACTTGTTGGCGCTCTAGTTGAGAGTTTGGTAAATTTACCTGAAGGATCTGAATCTTCAAATACAGCTATTCTGACTGATGCTCAGGGTAGCGGGTGGATATTTTTAGCTATATTTTTGGCTGTGATAGCTGCACCAGTGTGTGAGGAGCTTATGTTCAGAGGGTTTACTCTCAGAATATTTGAAGGCATTGCTTCGAAATATGTGCCAAAAGCTGGAGCTGCAGCAATTGCAATAGTGCTTTCAACTTTTATTTTTTCTTTATTGCATGCAGCTGATAGTGGTGGGTGGAAAGCGTATTTGATCTTACAATCTGTAATTTTCACTGTTGGTTGTTTGTTAGGTTTGCTTGCCGTTGTATTTGATCGGCTAGGTCCAGGAATCTTTGCTCACATGTTTTTTAATGGTTTTGCAGTAGTCGGAATTCTGTTTGAGGATCAGATCACAGAGTTTTTTGAAGATAGTAGTTTGGGCAAAACTTATGACAGCTTTACTTCTCTCTTGACGTTTGCCATAATATAACGATCTTATTGTATGTAATTTGTTGTACTTACTCTAGTAAATTTTCCTAGTTCGAGCTGGGTACAAATAGATATTGTTTTGTTGCTCTTATGGTTTGCAGCCAAGAAAACATTAAAAGAGATAACCTTTAAGTTGTTTATCGTCAATATATGGGTAACATTGTTGAGCCGGTGTTTGTTTTCTCATGCGCTTTGTTTTGAGGCTTATTGCTGGCTTATTTTATTACTATTTGTGCCTTGGAAAGGTTCTAGTGCCAACTATACAACAACTGGTCCGTAAAGGCCGAGAAGCAAAATTTCGTAAAGAGAAAACACCAGCCTTAAATGGTTCACCTCAAAGACGTGGTGTTTGTACACGTGTATATACTGCTACACCCCGTAAACCTAACTCTGCGTTACGTAAGGTTGCTCGTGTTCGTTTGACTACAGGTGTTGAAGTTACTGCATACATTCCTGGTGAAGGACACAATTTGCAGGAGCACTCTATTGTTCTTGTGCGAGGAGGTCGTGTAAAAGACCTTGCTGGTGTTCGATATAAAATAGTCCGAGGAACGTTAGATACTGCTGGCGTCCGTGATAGATCTCAAGCGCGAAGTCGCTATGGTGCAAAAAAGGAATCTAAATAATGTCTCGTAAAGCTGCTGCTCCAAAACGTGAACTTAAACCTGATCCGGTTTACAAGTCTTTGCTTGTAACACAATTAGTAAATAAAGTTCTGCTTGCTGGTAAAAAAACTACAGCTGAACGTATTGTCTATGATGCGTTAGATGTCTTAGCTGAGAAAACTGGTGGAGATCCAATTGCAACGCTTAAGCGTTCTGTTGATCATGTCCGACCTCAGTTAGAAGTTCGAAGTCGTAGGGTCGGTGGAGCAACTTATCAGGTCCCTGTAGAAGTTCGCCCACGTCGTGCAACTACTCTTGCAATCCGTTGGTTAGTGGAGTACTCCCGTGACCGTCGAGAAAACAAAATGTCAGAACGTTTGGCTAACGAATTATTAGATGCTTCAAATGGTGTTGGAGCATCCGTTAAAAGACGTGAAGATTTGCATAAGATGGCTGAAGCAAACAAAGCATTTGCTCATTATCGTTGGTAAGGATTTAAAATATTATGTCAGAACGTCCTACACCCTTAGATCAATACCGCAATATCGGTATTATGGCACACATTGATGCTGGTAAAACAACTACAACCGAACGTATTCTTTATTACACAGGCAAGAACTACAAAATTGGTGAAGTTCATGATGGCGGAGCCACAATGGACTGGATGGAACAAGAGCAAGAGCGTGGTATCACGATCACTTCTGCTGCTACTACTTGTTTCTGGAATGATCACCGAATCAATATTATCGACACCCCAGGTCACGTTGACTTCACAGTAGAAGTTGAAAGATCTTTACGTGTCCTTGATGGATCTGTTGCCGTATTCGATGGTGTTGCTGGTGTTGAACCACAAACTGAAACTGTTTGGCGTCAGGCTGACCGTTACGGTGTACCTCGTATGTGCTTTGTTAATAAGCTTGATCGAACTGGTGCAGACTTTTACTTTGTTGTAGACACAATTAAAGAACGTCTGACTAAAGATATTGTAATCTGTCAGTTGCCAATAGGTACTGAAGCTGGTTTCTCTGGGATCGTTGATCTTATAAAAATGAAAGCTCTTTCTTGGCCAGCAACTACAGACGAAAAAGATCTTGGCGCAACTTATGAAGAAGTTGAAATTCCAGAAGATCTAGCCGAAAAAGCTGCCGAATATCGTGAACAACTAGTTGAATCAATTTCCTCACACGATGATGCTTTAATGGAAAAATATTTAGAAGGCGAAGAAATATCTGAAGCTGAACTTAAAGCGGCTCTTCGTACCGCAACTATTGACGGCAATTTAGTTCCTATTCTTTGTGGGTCTGCTTTCAAAAACAAGGGTGTTCAGCCTTTGTTGGATGCTGTAATTGATTATTTGCCATCACCGGTTGATCTTCCTCCAGTTAAAGGTGAAACTTTGAAGGGTGCTGAAGAAACTGAACGTAAAGCTTCCGATGATGAACCTTTTTCTGCGATCGCATTCAAAATAATGCGTGCGCCTCAAGTAGGTAAGCTTGCATATTTCCGTGTCTATTCTGGAACAGTTTCTAAAGGCGATCAAATCCTTAACACCCGTTCAGGTAACAAAGAACGTATGGGCCGTCTTCTTGAAATGCATGCAAATAAACAGGAAGATCGTGACTTTGCAGCTACCGGAGACATTATGGCTGCGATTGGCGTCAAAGATGTAAAGACTGGTGACACACTTTGTGACCCAGGCGCTGCTGTTGTGCTTGAGTCTCTAGATTTCCCAGAGCCTGTGATTCACGTAGCCGTTGAGCCAAAAACAAAAGCAGATCAAGATAAAATGGCTAAGGCACTTACTGAGTTATCTGCAGAAGATCCTACTTTTACTGTTAAGTCAGATGAAGAAACTGGTCAAACAATTATTGCGGGTATGGGTGAACTTCACCTGGAAGTACTTGTTGATCGTATGTTCCGCGAATTTAAAGTTGAAGCTACTGTTGGTAAACCCCAAGTTGCCTATCGTGAGACTGTTTCTGCTATTGTCGAAAAAGATACCTACACTCATAAAAAACAGAGTGGTGGTGCTGGTCAATTCGCAGAGGTCACTATCAACATTGAACCATCTGGTCCAGGTGGTGGCTATAACTTCGAAGATAAGATAACGGGTGGTCGTATTCCTAAAGAGTACATCCCCTCTGTTGACCATGGTGTTAAAGAAGCTATGACAGCAGGTGTCTTAGCAGGATTCCCAACCGTAGACGTAAACGTAACTTTGGTTGATGGTAAATTTCACGACGTTGACTCCTCGGAGATGGCGTTTAAGCTCGCAGGAATAATGGCATTCAAACAGGCAGCTCGTAAAGCTAAACCTGTCTTGCTAGAACCTGTGATGGCGGTAGAGGTGGTAACACCTGAAGATTACATGGGAGATGTAATTGGTGACTTGAACTCACGTAGAGGTAAAGTTGGTCAAATGGAATCCCGTGGTTTGAATCAGGTTGTTTCAGCTGAGGTTCCTCTTTCGGAGATGTTTGCTTATTCAAACGATCTCCGTTCGAAGACTCAAGGCCGTGCCACCTACACCATGCAATTTCATAGCTACCAACAGACTCCCGGGAATGTACAGGAAGAAATAATCCGACGCATCCGGGGCGAGTGAATTAATAAATAAACAAACCGTGAACTCTCTCGTTCCGGAATTTTGAAAGGAAAACAATAAAATGTCTAAGGAGAAGTTCGACCGGACTAAACCTCATTTAAATGTAGGAACTATGGGTCACATCGACCATGGAAAAACTACACTCACTGCAGCGATCTCAAAAGTTTTAGGAGAACGTATAGGTGGAAATGCTACAGCGTTTGAAGATATTGATAAAGCTCCCGAAGAGCGTGAACGTGGTATCACAATTAACGTTTCTCACATTGAGTATGAAACAGCTAACAGGCACTACGCACACGTAGATATGCCAGGTCACGCAGACTATATCAAGAACATGATTACCGGTGCTGCTCAGGTAGACGGTGCAATTCTTGTTGTGTCTGCAGCTGATGGGCCAATGCCTCAGACTCGTGAACACGTGCTTCTTGCTCGTCAGGTTGGTGTACCAGCTATGGTTATTGCCCTTAACAAGTCTGACATGGTTGATGATGAAGAACTTCTTGATCTTGTTGAAATGGAAGCTCGTGAGCTTCTAACTGAATATGAATTCCCAGGTGACGATGTTCCTGTTGTTCACGTAAGTGCTTTAAAAGCTCTTGAAGGTGATTCTGACGCAGGTGATAAAATCGTCGAGCTAATGGAGCAAATTGATTCATACATACCTGAACCAGAGCGTGACTTTGATAAACCATTCTTGATGCCAATTGAGGATGTATTCTCTATCACTGGTCGAGGAACAGTTGTAACTGGAAAAGTTGAACAGGGAATTCTTAACATCGGTGATGAAGTTGAAATCGTAGGGATTAAAGATACCCAAAAAACAACTTGCACAGGTGTGGAAGCGTTCAAAAAAGATCTTGATAGAGGGCAAGCTGGTGACAACATCGGTGCTCTTCTAAGAGGTATTGAAAAAGAAGATGTTCAACGTGGTCAAGTTCTTACTAAACCTGGTGCAATTACACCTCATAAGAAGTTTAAAGCTCAGGTTTATGTACTAACAAAGGAAGAGGGTGGACGTCACAAGCCATTCTTTACAAACTATCGTCCACAGTTCTATTTCAGAACTACAGATGTGACTGGTGAAGTTCAGCTTCCAGACGGTACAGAAATGTGCGTTCCCGGTGACAACACTGAAATGACTGTAGAACTTATCAACCCAATTGCGATGGATGAAGGTTTACGCTTCGCTATCCGTGAGGGTGGACGTACCGTAGGTGCGGGCCGTGTTATCGAGATTATCGAATAGGATTTATAGTGGCGTCTCAACAAAAAATTAGAATTCGACTAAAAGCATACGATCATAAAATAATTGATCAATCAACTAAAAAGATAGTTGATACTGTAGCTCGAACAAACGCAGTTTTTAGAGGACCTATTCCTTTGCCAACTGAAATGCACCGTTTTTGTGTGATTCGTTCACCTCATAAAGACAAAGATAGTCGTGAGCATTTTGAAATGCGCATACATAAACGCCTTATTGACATCATGGAGCCAAATCCAAAAACTGTTGATTCGCTTCAACGTTTGGAGTTGCCAGCAGGTGTCGATATTGAATTAAAGATCCAGGAAGTATAAGGGGAACGGCAACTCTTCGAGTTGCTTGTGAGTTACTTCGTAACTCATTGGGGGATTCTTCGAGTTGCTAGTGAGTTACTTCGTAACTCATTCGGTTGAAACATTGCCCTGTTGCTTCATAATTAGAAAGAAAGAGACTGGTCTCAGATGGCCAGTCTCTTCCTTGTTTTGCTTCTGTTATGAGCGTTTGTTTATCATGCTTTTACTGTGATATCCTTATGTCATGGCGGAAAGAAAGAGCGGCTGGGCTGCACCTTCGAAATTAGTTAGGCGGACTTGTTTGTCTAACGATCCTGCTTTGATGGGTGAAATAAAAGGAATTATTGATTCTAAGGGTTGGGCTGCAGCGGTAGATCATATCGTAGACAAACCTTTAGATACTTCGTCTGTGCCTCATAAGAGTACTGATGAGAGTAAAGAACGTAATGGCTATGTGATTTGGTACCTCGAAAAAGTAAATTCTCCAAAGAATGCTCTTCAAGAAAAAATGACGTTTTTCTGGCATGGTATTCTTACTTCTGATTTTAGTTCAGCTGGTGGTAAAAGGGCGAGTATGTTAGCGAAGCAAATAAACTTGTTTCGTAGTAAGTCACTAACGAATTATAGGGATTTACTACAAGCATTCGTTATTGATGGCGCTCTGGTCAGATATCTGAATGCGAATACTAATACTTTAAAAAAACCAAATGAAAACCTCTCTCGTGAGTTGATGGAGTTGTTCACAACAGGAATTGGTCCATATACCGAGACAGATATTCGTGAAGCGGCCAAAGCTATGTCGGGTTGGACTTTGTCTCAGGACAATACTGCTATATATAAACCTGATCGTGGTTATTCGGGTACAACCACGTTCATGGGTGAAACTAAAAATTGGGATATTAAAGCAATAACAGAGAGACTCTTAAACCATCAGGCTACTGCTGATAGAATTTCAGGGTTTCTCTGGTATGACTTAGTTGGGGATAAGAACCCTCCATCAACTTTAGGTTCTGAATGGATGTCTCAAAACTACGATATTAAGTGGCTATTAAAAAGAATATTAAAAGATGAGAGATTTAAGGATGGGAATCACTATGCCCGTACGAGATCTGGATTTGAATATTACGCAAATGTTAGAAGGGTCTTACGACTTGGCCCGGAAATCTATAGATCTCAAAATGTTGGTCAGTCTCCTTGGAAACCACCAAATGTAGCTGGTTGGCCTTCTGGCGACCGTTGGATTGATGCAGGTTCTTTGTTATCCAGAACACAACTTTTGAATACAGATTACAAAAAGTTCAATCCAGAAAGTAAAGAGGTGTCTGTAGATGATGTCCTCGATGATTGTGGAATATTTGATGTAAGTGATTCAACTCTTCAAGTTATGAACTCATTGAATAATGATGATAATAAATTTGATGTTGCTGGGCTTACACAGCTGCGGTATCGAGTAGCCCTAAGTAGTCCGGAGGCTAATTTATTATGATGGATGAAGTAAATGTTTCTGAAATTTCTAAGATTAGTGACACAAATATTGTTGATAAAAAACCCAAGAAGTCAAAAGAAGATGTTACTAGAAGAAAATTTATAGCCGGGCTTGCTGGAACTGGAGCGGCAAGCGCTGCCGCATATTGGTTTGTGGCAAGAGATAGTGGGCAGATAGTTGCAAAGGGGTTTGAAACGCCAACGGATCCTGTTGTGAATCTTGAATTGCAAGATGTTACAACAGCGTCAACTCTGATGCCAAATGATATCCGTCTAAAAGAAGGCCTAGCATATCCAGGGCCTGTTAAGGAACGTATTTTAGTATTGATCGAACTTCAAGGTGGTAATGATGGTGCATCTACTGTGGTTCCTTACGGTGACTCAAAATATTATGATTTGCGTCCTAACCTTGGAATCGCTCAAGAAGATGTATTAGCGATAGATGACTATATTGGATTAAATCCTGCTCTAGCAGATTTATATAAACGACAGTTAGCCGTTGTTGAAGGTGTAGGCAATACTAGTGGAAGTCTTTCTCATTTTACTAATCAAAAGTTATGGTATAGCGGTGGTGGCACAGGCTCTTCAAGTGGATATTTAGCTCAGTTAGCGGATTGTTTGAAAAAAAATCAGAACAGCCCTGGTTTATTAGCTTTATCTGCTGTTGGATATGCACCCCAATTGAATGGTATTGAATCAACACAGCTATCTCTGACGAATGTTAATCAGCTTAATATATTGAAGAGAGAAGATTATATTTATCCTAAGTACCATGCTGCTTTGAAGAGTTTTAGTGGTGGGCCGTTTACTACCGAGATGTCTAAAAATTGGAATAAGTTGTTTTCTTTGTCTGATGACATCCCTGGAGTCCCTGAAATCGAGAAAGAAAATCCTATGATAAAAGATGGGGGAACACTTGGCAAGCAGCTATGGGTAGCTGCTGATTTCATTAAGTCTGGAGCCGGTACACGTGTTATTCACGCTAAATTAGGCGGGTTTGATACTCATACAAATCATAAAAGTAGACATGCGAATTTGATGAAACAGGTTAATGCCGCTGTGAATGGTTTTCTTTCGAAAATTGATGAGATGGGAATGACTGATCGAGTTTTGGTTGCTTTGACTAGCGAATTTGGTAGAAGAGCTAAAGAGAATGGTCCTGGGTTTGATCACGGTAATGGTTCAACTTTGATGGTGTTTGGACCTGTAGTCCCAGGCCGTCATGGAGTAGCGAATAAATTTAATAACCTTGATGATCGGGGTAATTTAAAAACTCAGGTTCCTTACGACAGCTATTTGAGGACACTATCGAAAGAATGGCTTGGTTGTGAAGAGATCTTGCCAGATTCAGAGCCTCTGGTTGGTTTGATTTAAAATCAGGGTATATCTCGGCTGGCCGTTGGTTTGTTGGTGATTTTGAGGTTTTATTCGGCCTGCTGGGAATTCTTCGAATTCCTTGGGGCAATGGAACATTGCCCATTTCTTGTCACAAAGCACTTTTAATGCTTGTAAATGTTTCAGTGGTTTGGCGTGCCTCGTATTTGGCGTGCCTCGCTATTTCTCCTCTTTGGGTACGGGCCTCTGCTGAAATATGCGTCAATACACATTTTAATGATTCATTGTTGAGGCCTGGGTGGAAATATCAAGATAGGTGGCTATGCTTCTATAGGTTCTGCGGAGATTTATTCTATGCAGGATCACTAATAAGTCTGAAAAGGCCTTTTTAGAAGGAACCATTTAGCAAATCTGTTTGCTCTCTTGAATTTGAGAGCTTTAACGTTTAAGGCCTTTTGGCCCTCTGACGAAAGAAAGATATTACTATGAAAGCTATTGTTGGCCAGAAGGTCGGCATGACCCAGGTGTGGGACGACAATAACAAAGTTGTTCCTGTAACTGTATTAGAAGTCAAGCCATGTCGCATTGTTGAGATCAAGACAAATGATAAGCACGGATATCAGGCAATCCAAGTTGCTGTTGGTGAAAGAGATGCTAGCAAGCTGACCAAGCCAATCGCTGGACAGTATTCAAAAGCAGGTGTTGCTCCGGGTAATGAATTGCTCGAGTTGCGCATGGATGATGTATCAGAGTTCTCGATAGGGCAAGAAATTGGCTGTGACATATTTGAAGCTGGTGAAATTGTAGATGCTACAGCTACTAGTAAAGGTAAAGGGTTTGCCGGTGTGATGAAGCGCCACAACTTTGCTGGGCAAAGAGCAACACACGGTGCTCACTTAGTGCATCGTATGCCTGGTTCTGTAGGGCAGTGTGCAACTCCCGGGAGAATTTTTAAAGGCCAGAAAATGGCTGGTCGAATGGGTGGAGAAAAAGTAACCACTCAAAATCTGGAGATTGTGAAATCAGATTTAGAAAAAAATGTCGTATTGATCAAAGGCTCAGTTCCTGGACCTAAAGGTGGATCCGTGGTTATTCGTAATGCAGTAAAGAAAGGGGCTAATTCATGAAGGTAGATGTTAAGTCAGTTTCTGGTAAATCTTCTGGTTCTGTAGATCTTGATAAAGAGTTTTTTGGAGTTGAACCAAACGTAGGTTTGATGCATCAAGTTGTAAACGCACAGTTAGCAGCACGTCGTGTTGGTACGGCAAGAGCAAAGACTCGAGCCGAAATTCGAGGTGGAGGAGCTAAGCCTTGGAAGCAAAAAGGAACTGGTAGAGCTCGCGCTGGTTCTTCACGTTCTCCAATTTGGGTTGGTGGCGGTAAGGCTCATGGCCCTAAACCCCGCGATTACTCTGAGCGCACTAACAAAAAAATGATTAAAGCAGCAATGCGCTCAGCCCTTTCTGATCGTGCAGCTAATAAAAAAGTAATTGTTATAGATTCATGGGACTTTTCTGAACCAAATACTAAAGAAGCAAGTGTTAGATTATCTTCTTTAGGTGTTGAGGGTAGTGCTCTTGTAATTCTAGATAGAGATGATTCAAATGCAGTTCTTAGTTTAAGGAACTTGCCAAATGTGAATTTATTAACTCCTGATCAACTTAATACCCATGACATCTTAGTAAACGATTTTATCGTATTTACAAAGTCAAATTTACCTTCAAGTGATTCTAAAGGAGAGAAGTAAATGAAAGACCCAAGAGATATTATCTTGAAACCTTTAGTGTCTGAAAAAAGCTATTTAGTTCGAGAAAAATCGAATGCATACACTTTTCTTGTATCAAGATCTGCTGCTAAGCCAGAGATTTCTGATGCGATTGAAAGTATCTTTCCAGATGTAAAAGTTGCAAAGGTGAACACACTTAACCGTAAAGGTAAACGTGTACGCAATCGCCGTAATAACAAAATCACTATCCGACCTACTACCAAAAAAGCTATCGTCTACCTGGCATCAGGTGAGATCGATGTATTCGATAGTTAGGAAAATATGGCTATAAGAACACGTAAACCTACAAGTCCTGGACGTCGTTTCCAAACCAGTTCAGACTTCTCTGAAGTTACAACTGATAAACCAGAAAAGTCTTTGTTGGTTAAGAAGTCGTCTACTGGAGGGCGTAATAATAAGGGTCGAAAGACTTCACGCCATCGCGGTGGTGGACACAAGAAGCGTTATAGATCTATTGACTTTAAACGTAATAAAGATTCTATTCCAGCGACTGTTGCAACTATTGAGTACGATCCGAATAGGAATTGTCGAATTGCACTTTTAAATTATCATGATGGAGAGAAACGATATATTATTTCTCCTAAGTCTTTGAGCGTTGGAGATAAGCTTGAATCGGGTCCTAAGGCCGATATTAAAGTTGGGAATAGTCTTCCTCTTCGTTATATCCCGGTTGGTACTGTGATCCATAATATTGAAATGAAGCCAGGTGGAGGAGCTAGAATGGCTCGCTCTGCTGGTTCTTCTGTTCAACTTGTTGCCAAAGAGGGTAGTGATGCTACATTGCGTTTGCCTTCGACAGAAATGCGTAAAGTTCCAATAGATTGCCGTGCAACTGTGGGAGAAGTTGGTAACTCAGAGCACGAACTAGTAAAGATCGGTAAGGCTGGTCGTAATCGTTGGAAAGGCAAACGTCCACAAACTCGTGGTGTTGCTATGAACCCTGTTGATCACCCTCATGGTGGTGGTGAAGGTAAAACCTCTGGTGGTAGACACCCAGTTTCACCTTGGGGTCAACCAGAAAAAAGAACGCGTAAACGTCGAAAAGCATCAGATAAACAAATTGTGCGTCGTCGTCGTAAACGAGGGTCTAGGAGATAAGTTATGGCACGTAGTTTGAAAAAAGGTCCATTTGTTGACGATCATCTTTTAAAGAAAGTTGATGCACTAAATGAAAGTAATGATAAGAGCGTTATAAAGACTTGGTCTCGACGCTCAACAATTATTCCTGACATGGTTGGGCATACAATTGCGATTCACGATGGACGTAAACATGTTCCGATTTATATAAGTGAATCTATGGTTGGTCATAAGCTTGGAGAATTTGCTCCAACAAAGACTTTCCGTACACACGCTGGTCAAGAGAGGAGTGGCTGATGGCTATTAAGATTGATCGACCTGGTTCAAAAGCAGAAGTTAAATTTGTTCGAATGTCAGCTTCTAAAGCTCGCGTTGTTCTTGACCTTGTTAGAGGTAAAAAGATTTCTGAAGCGTTCGAGACTCTACAGCTATCTGAGCGACGCTCATCAGAACCGATTTCTAAGTGTTTGAATTCTGCGGTTGCCAATGCTGTCCATAACGAGAGTATTCCTGCTGAAGAGCTGTACGTTTCTGAATGTTATGCTGACGAAGGTGCTACTTTAAAAAGGTTCAAACCTAGAGCACGCGGTAGAGCTAGTAAGATTCATAAACAAACTTGCCATATAACAATTCAGGTAAGCCGTTTCAGCGATGAAGAGTTGGAGCTTCTAAAGACAAGTTCTGAATTGAAAGCTGCTACTTCTAAAAAGTCTAACAAGAAGGCTAAGCCAGCGGCTTCTCGAGCTGATCGTGTCGCGAAAAGTAAGAAGACTGCTGATGTGGCTGAACCAGCTGTAGAAACTGAAGCCGTAGAGGCTGTAGACGTTGATGAAGCTACAGACAAATCAGAAGCTAGTTCTTCTGAGGAAACAGTAGCTTCTGAAGAAGTTAAAGGTGAGGCAGAGTCCGAGACTAAAGAAACTGAAACTGCTTCGCAAGATAATGAATCGCAAGATAATGATGAGGAGACCAAATAATGGGTCAAAAAGTACACCCATACGGATTCCGTCTTGGTATCACCACAGATTGGAAATCTCGTTGGATAGCAGACCGCCAAGAATATCGGGACTATCTAGCTCAAGATTCTCAAATTCGTAAATATCTTATGGATCAGCTTCCTAACGCTGCAATTTCAAGTATTGAAGTTGAGAGGACTAGAGACAAACTTCAAATTGATGTTCATACCGCTCGTCCAGGAATTGTTATTGGTCGAAAAGGTGCTGAGGCTGACCGTTTGCGCACTGGTTTAACTGAGATGACCAAAAACCCTAATATAAAATTAAATATTATTGAAATTAAACAACCAGAGTTAGATGCTGCACTCATTGCTCAAGGTGTAGCCGATCAGCTCGTAGGAAGAATGGCATTTAGGCGTGCTATGAAACGAGCTATGCAAAATGCTATGAAGGCAGGCGCTGAGGGCGTAAAAGTTCAAAGTTCTGGTCGTCTCGGCGGGGCAGATATGAGTCGTACCGAGTGGTACAGAGAAGGTCGTGTGCCTCTTCATACTCTTCGTGCCAACATCGACTATGGCTTTAGAGAAGCTGCTACAACTTATGGTCGAATTGGTGTAAAAGTTTGGTTATATAAAGGTGATATTCTTCCGTATAAGGCCACTGTAGAAAAAGAAAATCAACCTGTTGTGATTGATGCAAGCGCTGTCGAAGAGGCTCCAAAAGAAATAGTTTCTTCAAAGAGTGTTCCTAGTGGACAACCCGAAGCTGCTGATGAACCTGCACCACTTGTAAAAGAAGCAGATCCAGAATTCGAACGTCTATTAGCTGAAGAAGAAGCTGTAGAAGCTTCCTTGAAAGATAAAAGCTCTACTGACAAATTTCGTCCAGGAGATGATTGATTATGTTGATGCCTAAAAAAACTAAGTATCGCAAAGAGCATAGAGGTAGGACTAGAGGCCTTGCTAAAGGGGGCAACAAAGTTTCTTATGGAGACTTTGGAGTTCAAATTTTAGAACCTGCTTGGATAACTTCTAGACAAATAGAAGCAGCTCGTATTGCGATGACACGACACGTACGTCGTGGCGGTAAGGTTTGGATAAATATATTTCCAGATAAACCGGTAACACAAAGAGCTGCTGAAACCCGTATGGGGTCAGGAAAAGGTAACCCAGAATATTGGGTAGCTGTTTGTAAACCAGGAAGAGTTATTTTTGAGATTTCTTATCCTGATGAAGCTGTAGCAAGGCTTGCCGCTGATCGAGCTATACAGAAATTACCTGTAAGAGCTAGATTCATTAAACGCCTGGAGGGTTTCGATGGGTAAAACTACAATAAAAGAATCTTCAGATGCTGAACTTTTTTCACAGTTAAGTGAAGTTAAAGATGAGATGTTTAAAATGAGGTTCCAACATGCCACAGGGCAACTTGAGAACACTGCTTTGATCCCAAATCTAAAGAAAAAAGTTGCTCGTATTGAAACAGAAATTCGCATGCGTGAAATTCAAGCTGCCGAATCTAGTAACTCTGTGCAAGGAGAATCATAATGACTGAAGCTGTGAAAGACAGGTCTCAGAGTCGTAAAGTACGTGAAGGTGAAGTTGTATCTACGAAAATGGATAAAACTGCAGTTGTTGAAGTAGTAAGACGTTCCCGTCATCCTCGTTACAACAAAACTGTCCAACATCGTAAAAAATACTTTACACATGATGAAACCAACGACTTGAATGTTGGAGACAAAGTTAAGATTGTGGAAACAAGAAAACTTTCAGCGAAGAAACGTTGGAGAGTTCTGGAAGTCTTGGAGCGTGCTCGATGATACAACAAGAATCAAGACTTAAGGTTGCAGACAATAGTGGAGCTAAAGAAGTGCTTTGTATAAAAGTGCTTGGTGGTTCCCGTAGAAGGTATGCCGGTATAGGTGATGTCTTTGTTGCAACAATTAAAGATGCTATGCCTGGTGCTGCAGTTAAAAAAGGTGAAGTTGTTAAGTGCGTAGTAGTACGTACTTCTAAAGAACGTCGAAGACCTGATGGTTCTTATATCCGATTTGATGAAAACGCTGCTGTTCTAATCAATGACCAGAAAGAGCCAAAAGGTACTCGTATCTTTGGTCCTGTAGGTCGTGAGTTGCGTGAAAAGAAGTTCATGAGAATTGTTTCTTTAGCACCGGAGGTGCTCTAATGAAAATCCGAAAAGGCGACAAAGTTTTAGTCCTCGCCGGAAAAGATAAGGGCACTGAGTCAACAATCAAAACTGCTTTCCCTAAAAGGGGTAAAGTTATTGTTGAAGGTGTCAATATTGCTAAACGACATACTAAGCCACAATCTGAAGAAAATCCCGGTGGGATTATCGATGTGGAAATGGCACTAGATGTTTCAAATGTGGCTGTTATAAGCCCTAAAGATGGTAAACCTACACGTGTTGGTTACAAAATTGATGGAGATAAAAAAATCCGAATTTGTAAACGCACTGGTGTTGAGATTCCGGAGGCTAAGTAATGGCAGAAGCAATTTCAATACCTCGACTTAAGCAAGTCTATTCGTCAGAGGTCAGAGATAAATTAAAGAGTGATTTGGAGCTTCCAAATGTTATGCAGGTTCCTACAATCGATAAAATAGTAGTGAACATGGGTGTTGGTGAAGCAATTATTAATTCAAAGCATCTCGAATCTGCAGTTGCAGACTTAACTCTAATCGCTGGCCAAAAACCAGTTGTAACTAAAGCCAAAAATTCAATTGCCAGTTTCAAACTAAGGGAAGGTAATGCAGTAGGTACAAAAGTTACACTACGTGGAAATCGTATGTGGGAATTCTTTGACCGGTTAATCACGTTATCAATCCCTAGAATCAGAGACTTTCGTGGACTCAGTCCTAAATCATTTGATAGTAACGGAAATTACACTTTTGGTTTAGCTGAACAGTTAATGTTCCCTGAAATTGATTACGATCAGATCGACTCGATCTGGGGTATGGATGTTGTGGTTGCAACCACAGCGAAAACTGATGACGAAGCAAAGGCACTGTTGGCCGAGTTTGATTTCCCGTTCCGCAAGTAACGCAATCAAATTAACGCAACAGGTCAAGCAGGCCCGCAATCTTGCGCGGCCTCGCAACTGGAGAATAAAATGGCAAAAGTCAGTGCAGTTGAACG
>ENA-ORXT01002130-ORXT01002130.1-marine-metagenome-genome-assembly--contig:-NODE-2130-length-24616-cov-3.840866_pt1 | contig 24616 bp, 8 predicted proteins | sample MGYA00237868_ERZ511482 | MGnify/ENA metagenome assembly ERZ511482
TTTGGGAAACACCAAATACTGGCGCTACAAATAACAGTGGATTTAGTGGAGAGCCATCATTTAGGGTAACCACATCTGGCGTTAATTCTATAAGCAATATGGATGCTACTTGGTGGTCTTCGGATTTAGGAGGTTCTTTTAAAGACATTTTCGAACTCAAACATAATTCAGCAGTCCTTTTCACCGGAGGAAGTCCGAAGGAGTATGGATATCCAATTAGATGTGTTAAAGATTAATTCTATAATTTTTCTCAAAAGGCTCCTTGATATAAATTCAAGGAGCTTTTAGAAAAAAGAATTTACTTTTTATCTTCATTAAAAATTTTTTCATGAGACGATTCATCTATATTCTATTTGGAGTGTGTTTCTATTGTTTTTCTTTTGCACAAGAAGACCAATCAGAGATCATTGATATCATCAAAAAACATGGCCTAGAAGAAAGTCAGGTGATGGACATTGCGAGTTGGATGACAGATGTTTATGGACCTAGGCTCACAGGATCACCAATGCTCGACAAAGCGACAAACTGGGCTCAGGAGGAATTGAAAAGTTGGGGAATGTCAAATGTTCATCTCCATGAATGGGGTCCTTTTGGTAGAGGATGGCAATTAGATCATTTTGAAATGCATGCATCAAGTCCATCATATTGGCCTATCATGGGCTATCAGAAAGCTTGGTCACCATCTTCCAAAGGGAGTGGGGAAATAATATATCTCGATGTAAGCTCGGAAGAGGAATTAAAAAAATATGAAGGTAAACTCAAAGACAAATTCGTCTTAATGGATACTATCCGTGATGTCGAAGAACCATTCGAACCAATGGCATCCCGGCATGACTTTGAGAGTTTATTTCAATTAGCAACTGCAGGAACACCAACTCCGCGACCACGTAGACGAAATCGAGCTGGCGGATTTCAACTCAACCAAGCCATCTGGACACTACTAGAAAATGAAGGCCCCATCGCAGTCTTAGACCGAAGTTACAAAGGTGATCTAGGGACAGTTTTTGTTTCGGGCGCGCGTACAAGTGATGGTGGTGTTCGTGATAAAGGCAAAAGAGTAGTCCCTCAAATAACACTTTCTGTAGAACATTACAATCGTCTAATGAGAATGTTATTAAAAGGAGTCGATGTCAAATTAGACATTGATCTAAAAAGTCAATACACAAATCCTGACGAGACTGAACATAATATTATTGCAGAAATTCCTGGTACAGATTTAAAAGATGAGGTGGTGATATTTGGAGCGCATTTTGATTCTTGGCACACTGGTACTGGCGCGACAGATAATGCTGCGGGTTCTTCGGTCATGATGGAAGCCGCTAGAATTTTATTACAAACCATAAAAGAATCTGGGATCCAACCAAGACGAACTTTAAGACTTGCATTATGGACAGGAGAAGAGCAAGGCTTGTTTGGTTCTAGAGCTTATGTGGATGATTTTTATGCAGAGTTTAGCGAAGACGATTACACTCCACAATCTTATAAGCCTGATAATGAAAAAGTCTCCGCATATTATAATTTGGATAATGGCACTGGTAAAATAAGAGGTGTTTACTTACAGGGAAATTCTGATGTCAGAAATACATTTAGAGACTGGCTAGATCCTTTTGAAGAGATGGATGCGCAAACATTAACGCTTAAAAACACTGGCGGTACAGATCATTTGCCCTTTGATGGTGTAGGCATTCCAGCCTTTCAGTTTATCCAAGAGCCCATGGCATATTTTACGAGGACGCATCACTCTAACATGGATAATTATGATCACTTGGTCGAAGATGACCTAAAGCAAGCTGCGACTATCATTGCATCATTCGTCTGGCAAACATCGCAAAGAGATAGCAGACTTCCACGTAAACCTGATCCAGATAAACTGAGAGCTCAAGAAAGAGAAAAGAAGGTCGCGAACGCAGATTTTAAACTTCACAATTTATCAGGTGTTTGGGAATATACAGTTGACGCAGGAGGAATGACATCGTCAGGTCAGATGACGTTTACGAAAAATGCTGAGCTCTATGATATTGTGATTACCAACGAGAGTAATCCTGACACAGTTGTCCATGCAAAAAGTGTATCCAACACAAATAATCAACTGAAATTTTCATATGATTTAGAAACGATGGGTACAAAAATTCCCATGTCAATGGACTTAGATTTTGAAGAACAGGCAGTCAAAGGGTCAGTGACTGCAGGAACTTTTGGCTCGTTTCCGGTTATTGGAAAAAGAATGGAATAGATATAATATTAGAGATAGATATTATCGAATAAAAAAGGCCTCGTGAAAATTCGAGGCCTTTTTATAGCGAGATGATATATACTTATACTTTAAAAACTACATCTCAAGCCCACCTGAAGTCTCCACCAGCTAATCAGACTAAAGTCATTTTGGAAAGTAGACGTATTTGAATCATCGAAACTATAAGTCGGTACGCCATCCGCTACTGAAACTGCAATCGGCTGTGCCAATAAAGTATTGGTCGCGAACTGTCTAAGGCCTCAGCCTGAATTAATCAGATTGCCGATATGTAACTCAGCCTATTAAATAAATGAGATCTAAAAATTCATATCTCTCAATACTATTTTAACTTTATCACTGATGCATTATTGATCACACAAAGCAATATATGCATGATATAAAGCACCAGTTTTAACTTCGAAATCTGCAATCATCTCGACAGAAACGCCAGCATGATAATCGATTGTTTGGCTAGATTGCACTATACCATTTGTTTGAATTGAAAAGTTAGCAGCTTCATCAGAAGTAATATTTGCATTTGATAGGTTGACAATATCATTTACACAATTTTCGCAGGCATCTGGAATGCCGTTGCCGTTTACATCAATCGCATCATCTGCGCCAGGACACTGGTCAAGGTCATCACAAACACCATCATTATCTGCATCTACAATAGGTACGTCAGAATTTGGACAGCCACAATTCACTCTCTCAAAATTATTTGCCTGACCTGGTGTCCAATATGGAGTACACTGTCTTTTCCAATTAGCAGCGACATCATTATCAATATTTGGATTAATGAGTGCGAGGCTATAGTCATAGGCGCCGCCATCTGCATTTGGGTCCCAAGGTGCCATATCATCATAGGTAACAGCGTCTAATAGAACACCAGATCCACTAACGAGCCACAGTGTTTCACTACCATTATCTAACTTTCCATCATATTTATCAAAGGGAGGAAATCCGTATCGATCCTCAAATGAGGACTTATCATCAGCTAAAACAATAAAATCTCCGGGGTCAATAAATGTGCCGGCAGCAAAGACATAATCAATACCTCTAGCAAAGAAAGTCCCTTCCAGATATATCCTCACCACGCTTATATTTTGAATTTCCACAAATTCGAATTTCGTTCCATCGATTGTAGCACCTGAGTTTTGATCAATGCTGTCAAAAGGATTGTAATGAATCTCATTAATCACCAAACCTGAGAAACCATGTTCACCTAAATCTTCAAAATAATTCTCTTCTCCTGGAGTGGTCAAGACAGACTGAATTGCCCAATTCGCAGGGTCACTATTATCAAGATTGCCTAGTTTTAGTGCAACACTATAATACCCTTTATCTGCAGTATTTGGCCAGTCCCCTTTGTCATTATAAGTCAAAGAATCGACTACGTCCAATTGAGTTTGAATTTGGAGCCCTTCTCCGCTGTTATCTAATTCTCCTAAATAGATTCCGTCAGGTGCAAATCCGTACTTAAACTGAAACCAATCACTATCATCAGCAAGCACTATAAAATCACCTGGCAACACAACGGACGATTGTTCAAATCTAAAATCAAAGCCTCTCGAAAACTCTAAATTATACAAATCTATAGGAGCTGTTCCTGTATTTTTCAGTTCGATGAATTCAAAGTTATGTCCATCTATTGTATCCAACATATTTGTTGCTGGATTTATAAGTTCTTCATTATTAGGATTATAATGAATCTCATTTATTGTTAATTCTTTGTTAGGTACGAAGGTATAGTGAGCAGTGACACTTGCATCATTCGTCACATTCATTGTCGCAGTTTGACTATTGAGATCAGAAATAAGAACGCCCGGTGTATGTTCCCAATGAGAAAATTCATAATAAAAACTTTCAATCGCTTCTATCTCTACTGGTAATTCAGAATAATAATCTCCAGTCAATGGAATACTCGGTAATACGATGGTATTTGTCTTAATGCTAGCTAAAATATTGGGAGGGTTTGTTTGAAATGTTACAGTTTTTCTTCTTCCAAGATCTAGACACAGATTGAGTTCGTCATCAATGACTGCACATCTAGCATTGAGAAAATCTCTGATGTCTTGCACATTATTTTGCCAGACAGCATTTGTACCATTCCAACGTGCAAATTGTCTTGCCATTTCTGGTTCCTTTTCTAGAATCATTGCATCTAATAAAGGAACAGAATAATCACAACTCCAATATGTATTCAACAAATCGTTATAGCGATTGGCAACAAAATTTTTAAAATCAGGATTCTCATCAAAAATTTTCTCAAAAGAGCTTAATAAAAATTCAGGATCAAAAATAGGTGAGTTATCAAGTACATCACAAGGTGAGGCACTCGGGCTTATATCAGGTACATTACTATAATTTATATAATGACCAAATGAGGCATCCATATCCCATAAAATGAATCGCCATTTCTGGGCACCGCCATCTGGATTTCTTCCTCTCCACCAAGCTGAATTATAATTATTCCAATCCTTTGAAACGATATAATTATTAAATAGTACATAATCAGTCCAGCTCAATAAATTAATACGGTCATCAACATAAGTGAAATTAGCTGCATTCCCCATGTTGTTAGAATTTATATAATTGATCGTTGCATCCCAGTCTGCTGGACTCCCATAACGAATGGTACGTCCACCCCAATAACTGATATAGTCCAAGTCATCTTCATCTTGATTAAAATAATGTTTTGTAAATGACTTATGGACTACTTTCTCTCTAATCTCATAAACACCCCAATACCGCCCATTTAAATACACAACGCATGGTCTATAACTCCTATGATCCATTGCTAGTCCGGACTGGAATCCCCACTCCTGCACAAATGCATCTCTGATGTGTGCACCTCCATTCTCATATGGATAATTGTCATCTCCTGCAGCTCGAATAATAAATCGATCAAAATCAGTTCTATCTTTATCTTCGAAAAATTTATGTTTCATATTACCGCCATATCCGACTTCATCTCTAGCAAAGATGTCAAATCCACGATGTGGATACTGCCAACTATCTTGACCGTGTTTATTTAAATTACCTGCGACTTCTGTGACTAACTCCCCCGACTCATCAAACATTTCCATATGAGCTGTTGGATATAAATCAATGTTACCATTCACTAAATCTAAAATGTTCTTTTTACCCGAAACAGATAAGACATATATGCCATGATTTTCATTAATGAGATAAGTATTTGTCTCAATAAATCCGGGTAACATTATACCAGCATCATCAAATAATCTGACTTTTAAAACAGTCGTATTTGAAATTGTGAGAGGAGAGCTATAAGCTGTACTACTTACAGTCGGGTCTAATGATTGGCTAGTATTATTATTTCCTGTGTTAACTGTATATCGAGCTGTAAAACCTGCTGGCACATTAATCGTTACTGTAATTGCAGCGTTATATGCACCTGATTCCATATCAATATCTACATATGGAGAATAATCTGAAGCAGCTTGATTAGAAGCTCCTAATGTCGGCGTATCAAACACACCCCAAACATCTGCCCCATCTGTCACTCTGCCCCGACTATGTTCCTGTTGTGTATAGACATCAATCTCAAATTCATCAACAATGTTACCTAATGGATCAGTCAATAATACTTCTTCTGTTAATTCGCCTTGGTCAATTTTGAAATTAGTATTCACATTCGAATCATCGAGACCATTTGCATAGAACACACGATATCCATTAGCGGGAATACTACCGCTCGGAATCATCCACTTTCTCTTTGTTCCTTTTGAGTCACTCAAAAACCAACCGGTTAAATCTATAGCTGCTGAAGTACCATTATAAATTTCAATCCAATCACTGATTTTAAACCCATGGTCAGAAACCTCACTACCATTAAAGCCAGTAATGAATATTTCGTTAATCACAATCTGTCCCGCTCCTCTACAATTATTTCCATTATCGAATCTATCATTGACAGTATGTACATCTCCATCATCACAAGAGCTTCCTAGTAAGGCATTATCAAAGTTAGGGTGAAAATCTGCAGGATCGCATACGCCATCTCTATCAGAATCTTCATAATCATCTCCACAAGAAATACACATACTGTATCGAGAGCCATCTACAAGTATATCTCCTTCTCCGACATCTTTGATATATACAATAGCTTCGTTAGGAACAGAATGCTCAAAGCAAAATTCCTGGGGAGTTCTAGTTGTATCTCCTAATTTATTTCTAAATGTAAATTGCTTGTCACGCACTTTAAAACTAACGACTCCGTCTGCGTGATTAAACCCTACTGTAATACATATTTCACCAACATAATCCACAGCTGGACTAAATGGAATACGGATTGCTAAATGATCTTCATCATTTATTTTTCCAGAGTATCGTCCATCAGAATCACCTCCAGCAAAGGAAGCGACTCCACTGACACCCTGATGAGAGTCATAAAAACCAGTCCCGGTAACTTGTTCGCCTTGACATTGAGACAAACAAATATGACTTGTACATAAGAGGATAAAAATAATTTGGAATATAAAAGAAAATGAAGACATTCTAGTTTCGGAAAATTGATTCATAAACGCAATAGTTTGAGTTGAGTAGAATTATTACAATAATAATAATAATAATAATGGGGTAAATGCATCGATCCCATAGGTTTAGAAAATGATGTAGGAAACTAATCATTAAAGAATAGATTGCATAGAATCACAATAAGAATAATAGCAAAGCAGCTTTTTTTTATACAAAAACTCGAAAAGTGACAATAGAGTAGAAACATTGCTGTTAAAGCGACATTTAAAAATTGTTTTGTTTTTACCGAGAATAAATATAGCTTTGGCACTTAGTATTATGAAACAATATACTTTTAGCAACTATTTTTACTTCTATTACTTTAGCAAAAGCTAATAGGACTATTATTGTTGTCGAGAGATAAAATTATAAAAAAGGAGTCCTTATTGAGAAATGAGGGCTCCTTTTTGCATTTAGAATATTTTTTATGTGCATTGACAAGAAAATTATAGTTCAAGGATATCCTGGATGCTTTCATGAGGAAGCAGCGCAAAAGTATTTTCAGACTGAAGACACGACTATTGTGCCTTCAGATTCATTTGACATGTTAGCAGATCTTCTTGTAGAGAATCAAAATGATCATATTGCCATTATGGCTATTGAAAATTCGATAGCTGGGAGTATTTTACAGAATTATAGAATCTTACGGGAGCGACAATTTCGAGTCGCAGGAGAAGTCTATTTACGCATCAAACATAATTTGATGGCTTTACCTGGGACTACGATTGAGGATCTCAAACAAGTGAGTTCGCATCCAATGGCAATCAACCAGTGCCTATCATTCTTCAGTCAACATCCACATATTAAGCTCGTTAAAAGTGAAGACACTGCCCTCTCTGCAAAGATAGTCAGTGAACGTCAAAAGCCGACCCGTGGAGCGATCGCCAGCAAGGTTGCTTCAAAATTATATGGTTTAGACATGTTAGCAGAAAGCATTGAAACTTCAAAAATAAATTATACAAGATTCTTTATTCTACACGGTAAGGATCAGATCATTCCTGAAGGTACTTTTGATAAAGCAACAATCTACCTGCGTGTGTTAGATCGTCCTGGTTGCTTGCTTAAGGTCATGAATAAAATAGCTGAACAAAATATTAATATCAGTAAACTACAGTCTTATCCAGTCCTTGAAAAAGTAAGCGAATACTATTTTTATTTGGATCTAGAATTTGCAGACTTTGGACAATATGAAGCGGTCATGGAATATCTACCAGAAGTGACTATGGAATTAAAAGAATTAGGAACATATAAAAAGGCGAGTGTCTATGATCATCAAACCATCGCATAGAATCGGACAGGTAAAGATTTACTATTTCGCTACAAAAAATGCGCAAATAGCAGTTATGAATCAGATGGGCAAGAACGTCATCAATCTTGGTATCGGCAGCCCTGATCTGATTCCACCGAAGGAGATTATAAATGCTTTGACAGCTGCAACTGCTGACGCTGTTGCGAATAAATACCAATCATATAAAGGCATACCTGAGCTAAGAAAGGCTTTCGCAAAATGGTATGATCGTTGGTTTAAAGTCGAGTTAGATTATGCAACAGAGGTTCTTCCATTGATTGGGTCAAAAGAAGGGATCATGCATATCTCGATGAGTTTTCTTAACGAAGGAGATGAAGTCCTTGTCCCAAATCCGGGCTATCCTGCTTATACAATGGCAAGCAAATTAGCTGGTGCAACAGTTAGGCACTTTGATTTGACTGGTGATAATGGATGGAAACCTGACTTCGATGCATTGCGAAAACAAGACCTATCCAAAGTTAAAATCATGTGGGTCAATTACCCTAATATGCCAACAGGTCAAAAAGCAGATATCCATTTATTCAAAGAACTCATTGACTTTGGTCGAGAACAGGAGATCTTAATTTGTCATGATAATCCATATGGTTTTATTCTGAATGAAAACCCTATGAGCATCATGCAAGTCGACGGAGCAAAAGATGTGGCGATAGAATTAAACTCGCTTAGTAAGTGCTTCAATATGGCTGGCTGGAGAGTCGGTGTCATGGTCGGAAAACAGGAATACATTGATGTTGTTATGAAATTCAAAAGCAATATGGATTCTGGAATGTATAAACCGATTCAGATGGCAGCCGTAAAAGCCTTGAGTTTGGATCAAGAATGGTTTGACATATTAAATGACACATATACTAGAAGAAGAGAGAAAGTCTGGCAATTAATGGACCTATTGGGGTGCAAATATGACAGAGATTCTGCAGGATTATTTGTGTGGGGAAGCGTACCAGAGACAATTATGAATGTAGAGAATTGGATAGAAGATATCCTTCAATCTGCATTAGTATTTATAACACCAGGATTTATTTTCGGGACAAATGGTGATCGTTACATTAGAATTTCTCTTTGTAGTGAAGAGTCTATTATTGATATGGCAATCAGTCGAATCCAAACATTTTTAGAAAATCAAAAAACAATATCCTGATATGAAGCTGTGTGTCATAGGATTAGGCTTAATAGGCGGGTCGATTGCTAAAGAATGTAAGCAACTAGATTATAAGGTCATTGGTGTTGATAAAAATCTACAACATCAAGAAAAAGCGATTGATTTTGGTTTGGTTGATCAGATTGTTGATATCGATGAAGCCATTCAAGAAGCTGATATCTTCGTCGTGGCTATTCCAGTTGATGTCGTCGAGTCAGTGAGTATATATCTTCTTGACAATATAAACTGGAAACAGACAATCTTTGATGTCGGATCGACTAAGGGAGGTATTTGTGAAGCAATTGCAAGTCATCCTAAACGAGGAAGGTTTGTCGCTGCTCATCCTCTGGCGGGTACAGAGTTTTCAGGTCCAGGAGCTGCCATTCTAAATTTATTCAGAGGCAAGAAAAATATCATCTGTGATGAGCACCTCACAGAAGAAGACGCTTTGGAATCTGTCATTACTATTTTTAATGATCTCGGAATGCAATCATTATTTATGGCTGCTGATGCGCATGACAAACACATGGCTTATGTATCTCATCTATCTCATGTCAGTGCATTTACTTTGGCATTGACGGTCCTTGATATAGAGAAAGATCAAAAGCAAATATTTAATTTGGCCAGTACTGGATTCGAATCGACTGTAAGACTTGCTAAGAGTAATCCAGAAACATGGTCATCTATTTTTAATAAAAACTCTACGCACGTATCAGATGCGCTAGGACAATACATTAGTCACCTAAATCATTTTAAAGAAGTGATAGATACCGGTGACACAGTTTCATCTAAAGAATTAATGCAACAGGCAAATGAGATCAAACGTGTACTCAATGGCTTGAAATTAAACATTGTAAAATTAAGTTAGCAAAATATACAAACTAGAAATACTTAAAAACATGGATACACAAACACCAACGCATAAAACGAATTGGCTTCGAAAAACAGATATACCTGTTGTCATAGCCGGACCTTGTAGTGTAGAAACAGAGGAGCAATTATTAGAAACCTGTAAAGGAATCGCTGCAACTGGAAAAGTCGATATGCTCAGAGGAGGAATCTGGAAACCACGGACTTCAGCAGGTAACTTTGAAGGTGTCGGCGTCGCTGGATTACCTTGGATGAAAAGGGTAAAGGAAGAAACAGGTTTACCAATCACAGTAGAAGCAGCACGAGCTGGCCACGCTGAAATGTGTTTGGCTTTTGGAGTCGATGTCATTTGGATTGGCGCCAGGACTTCTGTAAATCCTTTTTCAGTCCAAGAAATTGCTGAAGCATTACGGGGGACAGACATTCCAGTGCTCGTTAAAAACCCAATCAATCCAGACTTAAAATTATGGTTGGGAGCGGTAGATCGTTTTGAAAAAGTAGGGATCAAAAATGTTGGTGTCATTCATAGAGGATTTTCTAATACTGGAGAAAAAGTATATAGAAACAGACCCCAATGGCAGATCGCTTTAGACTTTATGAAGGAAAGACCTGAGCTGCCAATGATATGTGATCCAAGCCATATCTGTGGCAGACGAGACTTGCTACATGATGTGTCTCAAAAAGCTGTAGACCTGAGTTATGATGGATTGATGATCGAGACTCATCGTGATCCTGATAATGCATGGACGGATGCTAAGCAGCAAATTACGCCAAAGGTATTAGGTGAAATGATCACTGATATGAAATTACGATTAGCTAAAGAATCTGACAAAGACATTCAAAATAGTCTTGGATTTTTACGTCAGGAAATAAATGAAATTGACACGGATATTCTGAATCTACTTGTCTCCCGTATGGGCGTTGCCAAAAAAATCGGTGACTACAAAAAGAAAAATGATATTACAATTTATCAGGCTAAGAGATGGGAAGAAATCACAAAATCTGCAAAAGAAAGAGGAACTGCTGAAGGCTTAAGTGCAGATTTCATTGACAAGTTTTTAAGAGCAGTGCATGATGAAAGCATCAATCAGCAAGAGCAGGTGATGAAATCCTAGGACTTAAAATCATAAGCTTTTGCTTATGATTAGATTTTAATGGAGAGTATTTAAATAGTGAGTTTTAAATATTTTAGAGTGGATTGATATTCACGATAGATACTATATGTGGAAGGTGAGTTAGTTGAAGATATGTAATGTATTAGATCGAGACAAGCGATGTACTGATTTGATTTAAAAACTAAAAACAATACAGAAGTGCTCTTTTAAACACTTCTGTATTGTGTATATAAATCAAATTGAATTATTGTAAGATTACTTTTGAAGTATGGACTTCTGAGTCATTTGATATTTTAACATAATATAGGCCAGCAGCCATTTCAGATGTATTTACTGTTAATCTATATTGAGATGAGTTAAGTCTTGAATACACTAATTTTCCATTTGCATCAAAGACTTGGACATCAGATTTATCATCAGTTTTATTTAATTCTATTATGAGTGATGAACCTGTCAAGACTGGATTAGGATACATTGCATACAATAGTTTAGATTCTTGATCATTAGACTCTGTAAAGTTCCGTGTTTCTGTACCATCAGAAAAAGCACTAATTGTTACTGTTTGATTGGAAAAACAAATATTATTATTTTCATTTAATTCAGCAATTCTACCAGAGTAATCAACTTTTGCACCAAGGTAATAGCTGCCTGGGGGGATGTAAGAATAATTATTCAAATTAACACTGATACTTTCAGAGCTACCCGATCCAACAGAAAGTGTTGGAAAATAATCTGCTCCAACTTTGTAACTAGGATTGCCTGGAATAGAATTTGTGCTGGATAAATAATAGCCAACAAATCCATAAGTAGATGTAGGACTACTCCCAATATTCGTCACACTAACATTAGAAAACTGAACTATATCACCACTAATATTAACATCCCCACAATCAATCACTAAGTCTGAAGACGTTTGATTATTTGCTATATTAATTTGCTGGCTAGTATGGATGCAGATATTATTTAATTCATTTGACTCCTCTTCAGTTGACTGAAAATCTGCAACTATTAATACATAATAATTTCCTGAAGGAATATTTTGTCGTTTTGAAAGATCAGCTGACATATTTCCTACTTTCGATTGACCAACATTTAGAGACCAAATGTATTCTGAATCGATTAGAATATCGTCTGGACTATATTCTTGGTCAAGTGACAAAAAACTTGCAGTGTAACTAACTCCCGTTTTTCCAGGTCCATTATTAGTCGTGATTACATTACTGATAGAAATATTATTTGAATTATAAGATAGAACACCACATGTTGCATCTAAATCACTTTTTACACCAATATTAACTTGCTGAATAGAATGATAACACTCATTATTAGATTCCGTTTCTTCAAGTATTAGAGATTGGTAATCTGCAATTGCTCCGACATAATAGCTGCCATTAGCAAGTCCCAGAGATTCACTATCAAAAACAAAGCTCTCTAAGCTTAATCTACCAGTTGCTAATTGTTTTACATAATCTCTACCGATATAAATATCGTCTGTTGTAATATAATTATCCTCTGACAAATAATAGCCCACATAAGAAACAGGACACACTACTTCACCAATATTATATATCCTAACATCACTAATGGTAACTTGAGATCCATTTACATAAAGTGGTCCACATGTAAGGTATAAATCTGGAAGGGCCTCATTACAGCTAATATCTGAGTGACGATATTTAACAAATTCATTTCTCTCACCGACAACTATTAATTCGCCTTGAGAATTAAATGTCACGCCTTCCGCTTGGACATGAATTAAATTATTCAATGAAGACACAATTTGCTTAGTACCTAGATCTAGTTCAACGACCCTATCACTATCTTCGCTTAACAAAATAAGAGAACCATTATAAGAGACCATACCAGCCATATCTATAATCCCTCCAATAGTTTCAAATAGAATTGTAGGTGTTATTTCAGAACCAATTTGACTCATAGGGTTTTGAATACTGTATAGTATAGTTGGATTTTTTTCTTGACAAACATACATTGTATTAGTTCCGGCATCGAAGGCGATACCTTCTATTCCTTTATTAAACCCTGTTGTTATATCTAGTTCAATTATTGTATTAGGATAGGCTATGCTATAAAAACTTGATGTTCCTTGAGGAATTTGAATAAAGACAATATTGTTTGTTGCTTCTTCAGCAATAGCGATCGTGCCATTTCCCATATAGGTAAGACCTTCTGTATCGGTAAAACCATTCAGTTGATATGTAACTTCTACAATACCCTCCATACTCAATCGATACATCCGAGTTGGGTTATTAGTAATCGCGTATAGTTTGTCATCAGTATAATTATAAGTAATGCCAGATAAGTTATCTACAATTTCAGGAATTTCTACGAGATCACCACATTGTATAAATTGGGATAAATTAATATTTGATTGGGCAAAAGATGGTCGAATGAAAAAAGAAAGTAAAAATAAATAAGTTAGATTCCGCTTTATTGAATTAGATGTCATCAATTGATATTTAAAGGTTAATAATATCTACGAGACGTATCGGATTTTAAAAACTAACTAGTAAAATTATGTTTATATAATTCTGTTGTTCAATATGACAGATTGTTCGATTTTTAAAAACCAAGGGTAAATACGGACTTATCTGATATTGAATCCAAAGAACATAAGCATGTGTTGGTATATAAATAATAAAAGAGATACCAGTCAAGCCGGTATCTCTAAACATTCTATACTACCATTGGTATTATACAATACCAAAACACCTATTTACAAATTGTGTGCGGGTATAGTGAAACTAAGGGTGTGACACAGAGAAATTGGGTGTTTGATTATGTAGAGGTTTTATAAATTTATTTTTAATAACATACAATTATGTATATATTCTAGTAGACGTTGAGAGATTTACTATATAAGGGTTATTAAATTTAAATATTTCTTTACATACTATTTTTATAGACTACGCTTCTCAATTTTAACAATATTATATTTTCAAAAAGTTAACTAATTTTAGTTTAGATTAAAAACAACATCCCTACTCACAGCTAAGAGTAGCAAATTAGCATAAGTGATTTTTTATTTCTAAACTCTGAAGTAATACACTTTAGAAAATGGGAACGTATATTCATCATAGGCAATCATATTATTCTGAGGTTAAAAACTTCATAGAGTGGTAACGTATATTCATCATAGCCAATCATATTGCTCTGAAGTTAGAAACTTCAGAGAACGGGGCATCGACATTCAATAGGATAATAGAGAATGATCTACTAGCAAGTAAACAGCGCTTCTTTTTATTTTATTTATTTTCATTAGGTGATGTTATCATTGTGAACAACATAGTCAATGCGTGATGTTATAGAACTAATTATATGACCTATGTAATAATGATCTACTGAATTGATCATTAATTACTTCCCAAAAACCACGATTACCGGGTTTATACCCTTCTTGAAATTCAGGATCCAAATACTTAAATAATCGTCCAGGATTACCGTTATTTAAGTCCATAATAGAAGAAGTATTTTCTCTAGGGTCAATACCACCAGATCTATGTCGAGTTCTAAAAAATGCAGTATTTCTAACTCCTAGATCTATTGGTCTCTTGGAGTTAAATGCAGCTGTTAGAGAAAGAATATTCAGTGCTTTTCCAATTAAAGGCACTTTTAATTTTAGTGCCGCGAAGGCTGCTCTATCCCAATCTGGACCTCTATTTTCTGACTGAACTCGTAACTTAAAGCTTGGATTATTAACTTCATAATTAGGATGTACCTGACCACTTGATGCATTTTTATAATTTTTAATGATACTTGCAACCTTTAAAATTTCTTTCGTGGGTTCTGGATTGTCTATTGCTGTTTTAGAAGCACCCATATTAAAATTTTTTATAGTTACTCCAGATTTTAAAGTATGAGACTTAGCAAAAGTTCTTGAAGTCACTTCACCTACAGTTGATGCTACACTTCCATTATTGTAAACAATAGATATTATTGTTGTAGTTGTTGTTTCCTTATAACTGCCATTTTTAGTTATATTATGATTAATTACTGTTTCACTATGCTGAACTATGTTAAATTCATTTCCTGTATTAGGGTCATATACTAAGGTATTTGAAACAACCGAACTATAGCTTGATCGTTGCTGTTGTAGACCATGCAAATCTATAAATCCGATCGGATTATTTTCTGCATAATTAAATACACTCACAAATGCAAACTGATCTGCAATGGGATCTACACCTGTAAACCTGGCTATATTCGGATCATAAAATCTGGCACCATATGCATACATATTCAAGTCTAACTCTCGATGCATCTCTTTGCCATTATATTGATATTGATTATCTTCTTCTGATTCACTTGTCCCTGATTTGGTCATTTTTGCACCGAACGGATAGTATTCGTTTTGCTGGATGACTTCAAATCTCTCAATAAAGCCACTATCGTTTTCATCACAGAATAGTACAACATTATTACCTAAGTGATCCTTTAAATAATAATGGTATTCATAATCACCGTTTAGATTAAGCTTGATTAAACCATCAGAATGGTAGTAACTTTCAAATTGACTATCCTCAATTGTCTTTCCATTATATTCAATATTCCCAATATAAGATTTCGTTGATTGGACGATTGTACCTTCTTTACGTAATTTTTGTAATTGGGCCCCATTTCCATCATAGACAAAATTTAGGCGGTTAATTGTACCTTTTGATATAATTGCTGGTAGATTAAAATACGTATAAGCGATATCAGTGATTCCCTTACCAGTATCTGAAATTAAATTTCCATTGTTATCGTAGGTATAATTATTTAATCCATCCTGATTAATAGATTTATGGCCTCGAAGTTTATCGCCATTCTCTGTGGTATGAGTTAATTCATTATCTGAGTCATAACTAAAACTGATGGCATCATATAAATCCCAATCAGTGCCATTATGTGAGCCATTGTTGCCAGGTGCAAATCGGTAAATACTTTCTATATCGCCTAGATCATTATTATAATCAATTTGAACTGAATAATCTCCTTGCAGTCCATTATCTATATCTGGTAATGTTGTAAAATTTGCTGCAAATCCTTCATAATAAAATGCAATATTAAGTCTATTTAATGCATCATATTGATAAGAATAATTTTTCGAGTTTCCGCAAGAATATCCATAACTTTTACGATGGATATTCGTAGAATTTTTAAGAACATCCTGACCTTGTTCATTCACAAGTTTTTGATAGGATAATTCCTGCCAATACAAATCATTTTTATCGGAAGATGGGCCTACATTTCCACAGCAGTCCTTTCGACCTAAATGTTGTCTTTTTCCATTTACAATGACACATTCGAATTCATAGTTTGTTTGCCAATAACCTAGAACCATTTGGTAATTTCCATTATCCTTCTGACTTATTTTAATTGTGAGATCATCGATAATAAATTCGGGTAAAGGTCCTCCATCCTGACCTGCTGCTACCTGCGTTTGAATTTCTAATAACATGTCATTTGATGCAGTTAATAAATCACTTGTGCTAGACAGAGTAAACATAGATAGATCGAATTTTAAAACTTGATCAAAATAGATTTCATCAAAAGTGAATATATCAGTTTCACTTTCCACTATTGCTTCATATACACAATACATTTCAGCAGCACAAATCTGGCTATCGTACATAGTCGAATGATCATTGATCTTGATAATTCTTCCAAAATCATCGTAAGTAAAATCAACTTCTTGTAAGTATTCATCCTGAGCAACTTCATGCAATTTTTTCTTTACTATTCTTGAATATTCGTCGTATCCAATTTCAGAAATTAATTGTCCATCTCTTGCTTCATTATTCTCAAAAGCCATATAGGATTTCCACGGACGATTCATGTGATCAAAATAAACCTTTTGTTGAAAGAATCTATCTGTATCTCCAGGCTTTTTATGGAGTTGTAGTGAATAATAAATTTGCCCTAAATCATTGTATTTATAGGAAAATATATCTTGACCACCCAAAATATTATCTTTAACTACAGCCAATGGAAGTCCCAAAGCTTCATCATAAGACAAATTAAAAGTCGATAATGTTTGGTTGGGTTGAGCTGTATCAGGATCAAGGACTGTTAATTTTTCTTCATAGACATTAGATGTTCCTAGTGAGTACAAGATTTCTGATAATACAATATCTGCTGCATCACCAAGATCAAGTTCACCCACATCAAAAAAGTCATTAATACTATCTGGTTGATCGTATGCAGCACTTTTTAGTCCTGTTTTTACAATACGATGAAAATCATCATAAATGGTGACCAATTTATTTAGATTGGCATCTACTTCTAAAACGAGTCTCAATAATTCGTCATAATAATATGAGCTTGTTCCGCCATGAGGTACAGACTTAGTAGCAAGGAGTCCTCTATTATTATAAGTATAAGAATAGTGTGGACCACTAGGAGGTTTTATTGTCATTAATTTACCTTTTGCATCATAGTGTTGTCTTGTGTCAGAAAAGTTACCACTATCATTAATGCGTCGTTCGGTAACGACTCTACCTGCATAATCTGTAAATGTGGTAGCAGTTCTTAAATCTATATCAGTGACTTCAGTCTTAAAAAACAGATTAGCAGGTATGCCAATAAAATCAGATGATAAATTCGAACTATACTCTAAATCAACTTTTTCGTCATCTACAGCTTGTAGTGATAAAATAGATTGCTCTCTATTTAATGGGGAATCTTCATAAATGATTCGCTTTGTATCTTTTCCAATGTCATATGTTGAATATAGTTTGCCATAATCATCATACGTATTTGTTTTTAACACGTAAGAATCTGAAGTATTTGGATTTATATTAGACTGGACGATGCCTAATTGTCTGCCTAAGTCATCTAAGTCAACTGTTTCTTCTAAACTCTGTAATGTTATATTTTCATTATAGTAATCAATTGTCTTTGATTTTGAATTTTCTCCGTCACCCATACCTTTCAAAAGGTAGTTGTGAGTTGTCTTTTGTTTGTACTTAGTGGGGATTCCAGAACCATCAAATACTGTTGCACCAGTGTAGGTTGTTTTAATTCGATTCAAGGCATCATATATATAATGAGTGCCGTCATAAACTACATTATTCCCTTTGATTGATGTTTCAGTTTTTGGTAAGCGATTATTATAGTAGGCATAGAACTTACGATTAATTATATCTGTTGGTGAATAGATGTATGACTCTAAAGGCAAACCATCCTGGATATCAGTAAACGTATAATTTAAATTATAGTCATCTTCGTTTATCTCAATTAAATTGCCATTCTCATCATAATAATTAGTGCCAATGTATGCTTGATATGTCTTTTTAGGAGTCCCATTTGAATTCCATTCGGATGACCGGCTTATCATATCCCATCTATTACCCATAAATTGATAGGTACATTCATTAACAAGGTTATTAGATAAAAATTTGAAGACCATTGTGCTAAACGTACCTGAGACTTGTTGTGCATCAATGACTTCTCCTGCATCATTATAATAATTAAACCATTGTTGTTGCCCCATTGGTGTATGTAAATACCTCGATTTCATTAAATCCACTGTATTTAAAGCACTGGGTGTAGGCTTATTTTTAATCAATGGACTTGTATCTTGATAATAACTAAATGAAGGATCAGAAAATGCTCGCTCACCAGCATATTGCATGACTTGGACTTGTCTTTCAGTTGGATCTAATTCATTGTAGGTAAAGACTCGTTTGAGTGTGTGAATGGATTTTGCTTGTTGATTATGACTAACATCAAAATCTTCGTATTGATAATCAGTAATTATGGCGACTCCATCTTTTTCAGTTCGCTTACTTTTTGGTTCGACTCTACCAGAGTAAAGTGGCATTTGAGTGTTAACCAATATATTATTCGCACCACCAAATTGGTTACTGCTGATCATAGCTGCTTCACAACCGGGAGAGTTAGAAATATCAACATCATAATATCCAATTCTAACTGGACTGGTTAGACTTGCTCCCAATTGAGCGGTAAAGCCCTCATACCATTTACTATCGTTGTCAAAAGGCATGCCTGCATATTCATTTCGTACACTAACTAATTGTTTGCTCCTTGTTGCAGTATTGTACTGATATGTTTCTTCTGCTTTTTTCTGACCTGCATCATCTTGGTATGTTAATGCAAGGATACTTCCTCTTTTGAGCACATTACCGATAGAACTCGCTGCTCTGTATCGAGCTGTGCCGAATATGACGGTCTCTGCTTGCGTATTTCCAGCTAACTCATCATCAGTCATCACATTAAATTTTTGGTCTACTTTTCCTTTGTCTATCTCGGTCTGAATAAATTCATATGCCATGTGAGATGAACCTCCAACTCTAGGTGTAATCATTTTTGAATTGATGGCACCTCTCACAATCATTGTTCGTTTTTGATCACATAAAGCATCTTCGTCATTACCTAAATAATTACCATCATGTACTTTCATATCTTGCCCAAATAATTCGACAAAGACAGGTGAATATAATAATCGACCGCTAGTAGATTTGGTCATATCTTCACTATGACCATAAGTATAGTTTACACTGAGCATCAAAGATGGATTTTGAACTTCACTATCGTAAACCATTTTTCTCTTGAGCCTCAGACCACCGACTACATTTGTATAGTCCACACCATTAATAGTGAGATTACAGTCTTTGATATAATTCATTGGATAATTGTTTACTGTATTTGGTTCATATTCGAAATGCTCCGATGATCCAAATATATTGTTCACCTTAGTCAACAGACCAGCAGTCATCTCAGGCCATTTAGGAGTCCGATCTGCTGTGAATGGATTGGGTCCGTAGTCAGTTTCATAAATAAGAAACGGACGACCTTGTGTTTCAAACGGAAGTTGAGGCACATTATGAATCAAACCATCCTTTGTATTATCAGCGCCAAAGTCGCCATTATGAAACCCCCAATAGTCAGTACTAAAACTCAATCTTCTTGGCAATTGCTCACTACTCCCAAAACCATCCAATTGATAATCGAAGTCCGTATTTAAATTTCGATTATTCGCTCCTATTTCAGAAACACCAGTTAGCATCAACCGATTACAGTCAACAGTAGTGATACTCTCAGATGCTGAGTTCACATTCCAAGATGTATTTTTTGTATCATCATATTCGTATGTATATCTAGACACTCCGTTTCCAAGATGATTTATATAATATGAACTTGAAAAAGTAAATCGCTTAAAAGGAACATATGTAGTTGCTAAAGTCTCGCGTCTTTGATGATTGAGTCCTCCCAATACAAATGGTTTATATTGATTTGATGATGTTGGAGAAATCAACCCTTCTATCGATACTGGATTTCCATCTTTATCTTCGAATTCATCTGTAAAGACATCTTTACGAGCGATTGGAGTATAATAGAATACAACCTGTTCATATTTTGTATTAATAGTTTCTGGAGCTAAAGAATTGATAAAGTTCGTTGTGAAACTTGAAGGGATATTGTATAAAGAATTCTGGACACTTCCACCAGTAGCTCCCGCAAGGTGACGCATAGCTTGTTCTTTAGAAAAGTAATGATATCTAGGTTGATGAAACACTTTATTCGTTTCACCAAAGAAATTTTGATCATCTGAAATGAGACCATCATGTTTCATCATCAACCGTTCATTACCCAGTGAAATGTAAGAATATGCCTCTTTCCTATATTGGAAATTGATGATATCATCAGGAATAATAAGACTTGAAATTGTATTGATCATCCAGGTATTCGTGACAGCTGTATTCAATGCTACATTTTCTACATTGACAACCCCTGCACCTCTTGCTGAGGATTTTTCTTCCAGTCTCGTGCCATTATTGTCTGTGCCTCCATACAAGTATTCAATACCATCTGGTGTGGTAATTTTAAATTCAAGATTGCTGATCGCAGATTGATCATCAATTGGATTTTCATAATCGATCACTGGTTCTATCAACACATTATTCATATTCATATTGACCACGATTAAGTTATTTTCATCGTCAAAATCAAAATAAAAACTTCCTGAATAAGACCCAGCGGAATAAGAAAATATATCCGGTTGGTTGTCTAATACACCCATTGTCATCAACCATAGATCGTCCCCATTAGTCGTGTTTGTTTTAGGGTCTTGTATCCATCCCTTGACATGTTTTTCAATCTCAATTTCATCTCCACTATTATCCGTCAAGTCGAGATTATCTTTTCGCAAATATCCTTCATCAGGAATTCCCTGGACTGTTCTGGTAATGAAAGATATTCCATTGAGTCTCCACCCAAGACCGACATTAGAAGATAATTCCTCAACTGGTACGCCTCCACCCAAATAATAATTTAACTCTAATCCCAAGCTCAGATGATCACTTTGAATACTAACAAGTGGTATTGATTTTTGATTTGCTCCATTCGTATTTAGTTGGTGCTTTTCAAATTCAGTGCCTTTGAGAAAATTTTCAACCTTTTGGGCTTGACAATATATTGATAATATAAGACATAACAATATCAGTTGAATATCTGTTGATTTCATTATTTTATGTTTAATGTTGTAATTGGCTATTGCAATATTTCTGGTCTTTTAGATGGCTTTACCAGATAGTATAAAGTTTGAGGTATGGAATAACTCCCTATCCAAGGGCTGCCTGATGAGCGATAAAATGCTTGACCATTGTTACCAGGAATAGGTAGTTTCTTTCTCCACGGTGCGCCTCCTTCGCGATAATAATACCTCTCATCACCAGTCAGATCAGAGATATAATATCCTGAATAAATGTAACCATGATTTACTGTACCTAATAAACTCCAAACACTTCCGACAAGATTTAGACCAAGATTTATATTGCTAAAAGTTTTCCCAAATGCCGATCCAGTATCACTTTTGCCATAGAATTTTGTGTTATCGTATTGGTGTTTGAAATTGTTGTATGGATTTAGTAATTCCTTGACACTTTTTGAGCCTTTTATATCATTGGTTTTGTAGCCACCTATGGCTAATTTTACACTAGCTGTTATTCCAAAATTAATACTAGCCCATAATAGTTCATTTCCTAGTTTAAATTTTCCATTATACCTCCCGTAAACATCTAGTCCTTGAGCATTACCATTATACAATGCATGTTCAGCCCCCTTTAAAAGTACAGTTGGTGCAATATTTACTAAGGCATCATACGCAAATGCTGACCATCCATTACTTATAAATTGACCGCTAGATGGCAAGACATAATTTAAAGCAAGGCTGGTAAGATGTATTGTAACCTTTCCCCATATGAATCCTTGACCGATCTCACAGTTTTCACAATCTCTAATTGCTTTATTAAAGGCTCTATAATTAAAAATATCCTTATGAATGTTAAGTGCTGTATTCACCACTCCAACAACTAGGAAAATAACTGCTGGATTATCACCCTGTCCATCAGAAAACATAACTGGGTTAGCTCCCATAGACGTATATGGTGATAAAAAGTTTAAGTCGGCAGCTTTAGGATCTGTCTGTTGCCAAGAAGCTATTGTTGGGTCAAGTGTCCTATATTCTGTTGTATATATTTCTAACTCTTCGATCCAATCCATGCCACGCTGATATTGGGCAAAATCACGCTCCCCAACACCAACATGAGATTCATCCCAAGTTAAGCCATATGGATAATAGTTATGAATTTGTTGCACATCTGATAAGGCTATTTGTTGATCATTATCCTTATCAGAAAATTTAAGTCTCACTATGTCTTTATAATCTCTGATGTGATATTCAAAGTCCAAGACAGGTTCTGTGTTTTCTTCTTTAATTAGTACACGTCCATCTGCATGATTGAGGGCAAAGAGTTGACCGTCTCTATATTCTGTATTTGCTACATGATCTATTCTATACTTTTCAGCGCTTGTGGTACCAGTCGTTTCATTATAGATCTTGGTTAATAATCGACCAGTTGCATTATATTTATTTAGTAATTCACCATCTGCTATACTAGCTGTTGCCACTTCATTAAACCGATTATATGTCAAGTCCATTCCTCTTTGACCATCATTAGTTAAGTGTCCAATTAGTGGATCATATATATAATTCGCTATTCCAGTCGTTGGGTTTTTAAAACCTTCAGGTCTATTTGTCAATAAGTCTGATACTTGTGACAATTTGTTTGATTGATTTTGGTATGTATAGGCTAAATCATCAATTCTATCATAACTTATACTACCTTGATTTACAATCATTCCTCTTCTAGCCAGCTTCAATAAATTACCAATATCGTCATATTGATAAGCGGTGGAATAATCACCCGATTGCTGTAATTTATGTGTATCATAATTATAATTACCAATATCTTCTTGATCTCCGATATAAGGACTTTCAAAATTAGATTTTGCACTATGATTAGCTACAAGTAACCTACCGAGTTGATCATAATGATATTCATATTTATTTAAATTACCGCATCCGTTATACCATTCTACAGATGAAACAAGCGTCTTATCATAATTAATTTTTTGAGCAAAGAGGTTTTGATCATCAAACAGATTACAACAATTCTCAGTTATGGGCATAACATTGGTATTGACTGTTCTAATTGAATGAAATAGAATATTACTTTGCGTAAAAATGATATCATTATTAGTTACCATTATATCATCATATATAAAGGCTGTCAATTCCTCCTCTACAATACTTTTAAAGTTTAAAACATCTTGTTCATTATTACTAATAAAAACAGGATAGTTAATTGGAATGCTCTGAGTCATACCAACTTCATTTATAATACTTAAATCCTGAATGTAAATGCCTTGCTCTAAGTCCCCTAGACCTTCAAACTTTTTGTCGCATAGTCTATTATTTATACAATTAATATTTTCATAATCATCAATGCTATTTAATTCTGATACACGTCCAAAACCATCGTATGTGTAATTTAATGCTTGTAGATAATTATCTTGCTGACCATCTTTATGCAAGTTTTTGGATATGACACGATTTAAATCATCATAATCTAAGTCTACAAGTTGTTGACCATTTAGAGATAGTCCTGTTGATCGTTTTCCTTTATCATGGTGATGAGTCCAGTTAAATACATGAACATCTGCATCCGGCGTTTCGTGTTTTTGGATTGATGATAATAATAAATCTGCGTCATTAAAAGTATTGAATGTTGTGTCTATACTACCAATATGACTATGGTAAATAAACGTATCTAATCTTCCAATATCATCGTTAGTAAATTCTTTTAATTCAAATATAGAATTAGAAATATTATCATTCTCGTCTATGACATATTCTTTTAATTCAGTAAGAAATGATTTCTGGCTCCAAAAGCCATCAAAAGACATTTCAGAAAGAATTTCTAGATTCGTGTCAGGTATTGTTGAAGTAATCAAATTATTTAAATCAACTGGAAAAAAGCCGTTAAATTTTCCTGTTTTAATTATTTGATTATAATCGTTGTACACATTTGCAACTTTGTCCCCTTTCG
>ENA-ORXT01002131-ORXT01002131.1-marine-metagenome-genome-assembly--contig:-NODE-2131-length-24610-cov-57.348795_pt1 | contig 24610 bp, 19 predicted proteins | sample MGYA00237868_ERZ511482 | MGnify/ENA metagenome assembly ERZ511482
TCCCCCTTGCCCGGTTTCGGGCAGAATTTTCATTTTGTGCCTTGTTCCGTGCTGCCGCGCGAAAGGCAACGGAAAATTTCGTTTAAGCGGCCCTGAACAGTGGCGGGCGCGTGCAAAAGTCTCTATGGGGGCGCGTAATCTCAAAAACGAAAAGCCGCTTTCATCATGTTTGAATATCTTGTACCCCGCGCGCCAGACGCCATCATCGCCCTTATGCAGCAGTGCAAAGCCGACAAAAATCCCGACAAAATTGATCTGGGCGTCGGCGTTTATAAAGATGCGTCGGGCGAAACGTCTATTTTGCGCGCTGTCAAACAAGCCGAGAAACAGCTCTGGGAGTCGGAGACGACGAAGTCCTATGTCGGTATTCGCGGGAATGAAGACTTCCGCCACGCCATGCTCCACATGATGCTCGGCGGAAAAGCCGGTAAGATTGACGATGCGTTGATGAACCGCACAGCCAGCTCGCAAGCTGCAGGCGGCTCGGGCGCGTTGCGTTTGGGCGCCGAAATTATTAAGTCTGCCGCCCCTGATGCGACTGTTTGGGTGTCGACACCAACTTGGGCCAACCATATTCCGCTCATCAGTGCCGCTGGCCTGAAGATGGGCAAATACCCTTATTATAACCGCGAGACGCTTGGCGTCGATTTTGACGATATGCTGGCTCATTTAGAGGTCAAGGCGAAACCCGGTGATGTGGTCTTGCTGCATGGCTGTTGCCATAACCCAACGGGCGCAGATCTCGCCCCTGCAGAATGGGATCGTCTCACGGCATTCCTCGTGGAGCATCAACTGACGCCCTTCGTCGATCTGGCCTATTTCGGTCTGGGTCGCGGCATGGAGGAAGATACATATGGTCTTCGCAAAGTCGTTGTCCAGTGTCCCGAAGTTCTCATCGCAGCCTCCTGTTCCAAAAACTTCGCACTCTACAAAGAACGTGTCGGCCTGATCGCGATTGTCTGTAAAGATGACGCCACCGCCGAAATTGCGCGCTCGCAACTCGGGGCGACGCAGCGCAAAATTATCTCCATGCCGCCGGATCACGGGGCCAAGCTTGTCGCGGACATTCTAGGTGATACGGAATTGCGCGCGATGTGGGTGCAGGAGCTAACGGAGATGCGTGAGCGTATGCGCGATTTGCGCCGCCAGCTTTCAGAAGCGCTGAACGTCCAAGGCGGCGAAGTCATGGCGGCGGCTGTTAAAAATCAGAACGGCATGTTCTCAACCTTGCCATTGTCCGTTGATCAGGCGCGCAAACTCCGTTCAGACTATTCAATATATATGACGGATAGCGGGCGGATTAATATTGCCGGCGCAAATGATGAGAACATTCCTCGCCTAGCTGAAGCGATATTGGCGGTTTTATAGCTTCAGACACGCATCATACCCACTCGTCCGAATAACCTCGGCGCGCTGCATTAATGTGGCCGCGCGGGTGCTGACATATTCGCCGGGCGGGTCGACGCGCCATTTATTCGGGCTGGGCAATACGGCGGCGAGTAAGGCGGCTTCGCGCCGCGTCAAATCCTTGGCAGGTTTTCCGAAGCGCGCTTGCGCAGCGGCTTCCGCGCCAAAAATCCCGTCACCCCATTCCGCGACATTTAAATATATTTCCATTGTCCGGCGTTTGCCCCAAGCTATATTTGTATAGAGCGCGAACCACGCTTCTATGGCCTTGCGGGCATAGCCTCCGCCATTCCAGAGGAACACATTCTTCGCGGTTTGCTGGGTAATCGTCGATCCGCCGCGCCGCTTCCCGCCTTGGGCATTATCTGAAAGGGCATCTTGCACGGCCTCAAAATCAATGCCGCGATGGTCGCAAAAGCGGGAATCTTCGCCGCCCAAAATCGCTCGGGGCAGATGCGGCGAAATATCCTCAATCCGTGTCCAGTCTTTGCGGATTGCTTCTCCGGCCAATGCGCGTTGCGCCATCAACACGGTTCCCGGCGCGGGGACAAACCGCAGGGCCAAGGCATAGAGATGGACAATGACGATGGCCCAGAGCACGCCTACAAATACCCGCCGAAACCAGTGACGTTTTGGTTTTGGTTGAGCGGGGCCGTAAATATCACCGGGGGACAGCGGATAATCTTCAGTTACATTTGCCATCACTTAGATTTTAAAATCTTCAGGCCTAAAACCCGGGTCCGGATATTGCGGGTTCATTGTCTCTAATGTCTCGCGGACAATGCCTGAGATAATCGCGCCGCGCGTCTTGCGCGAATCCGATGGGATAATATGCCAAGGCGCATGTTGCGTTGATGTGCGCTGCACCATGGTTTCATAGGCATTCATGAAATCCGGCCAAAGCGCACGGTCGTCCAAATCGCCCGGATTAAATTTCCAGCGTTTATTAGGATTGACGAGACGATCCCGCAGGCGCTCGCCTTGGACCTCCGGCGAAATGTGCAACATGAATTTTAAAACTGTTGTCCCGCTTTCAACCAGAAGGCGTTCGAAATCATTTATCTGGCCATAGCGTTGGTCGACAACTTCGGGCGACGCATAATTCTTCACTTTCACCACTAGCACATCTTCATAATGGCTGCGGTTAAAGACGGTGATTTGCCCCTTGCCCGGCACGACATTATGCACGCGCCACAAATAATCATGAGCCAGCTCTGTTTTAGTTGGCGCTTTAAAGCTGGCGACATTCACATTAAGCGGCGGGGTGCGGTGGAAAATCGCCGAGGTCGTGCCGTCCTTGCCCGAGGTATCCATGCCTTGCAAAACAATGAGAAGCTTTCGGTCGGCCTCTCCGTAGAGGCGATGGGCCAAATCCGAAATCGCTTTGGCATTCTCTTTAATGGCGGTTTTCGCCGCCGCTTTGTCATCATAGATGTCAACGCGGGTCGGGCAGTCTGAGAGTTTAAACTCTGCGCCGGGTTTTGCTAAATAGTCTGAAGGCATGAAGGCTCCTATCTGGTCGTATTGCTCCACCCTCTATCAAGTGCGGCCCGTCCGACAAAGCCTAAAACGCCTGTAGCGGGTTAAGCATTCACAATAATTTTAACAGAATTAATTTGCGTCTTTCCCGATGTTCCTGCGTAACTAGATTATGAGACATTATATCAAACCTATTCTTACATCATCTTTTACAGTCTTGGCCATCAGCCTATCTGCCTGTTCTCAGGCCAGTTCCGCGGATGAGGCCCCGTCTGTCTCAGCTGAAATGCCTGCCGGAAATTGGGATATTCAGCCTGAGAGCTCGCACATTCAGTTCTCGGCAGAGCAAGAGGGCGAGACCTTCACGGGCGAATTTGGTGAATTTTCGGGCATCATTGATTTTAATCCCACGGCGCCTGAGGCCGGGTCTGTCAGGATTACTGTTCCGCTGAAAAGCGTGGATGCGGGTTCTAATGACAGAAACTCAACGCTACCGGAGAAAGTTTGGTTTTCAATAAAATCCCACCCGATGGCCGTTTACAGCTCTTCAGATATTTCGGCTCAAGGCGACGGCTTTATCGCCAAAGGAGAGCTAGCGTTAAAAGGGGTTACCGTTCCGTTAGACCTGCCATTTAATTTGGCTGTGGACGGCGAAACCGCTATTATGACCTCAAATGTTGAGATGGACCGTACGAAATGGAATGTCGGTGCCGCGCCTTGGGACACGGATGAGTGGGTCTCAAAGGCTGTTAAACTTGAAATCAAAGTAACGGCTGAAAAGAATTAAATTAGTATATCATAATTCGCCCGGCTAATTTGTGATAATATTGTTGATATTACAATTAAACTTTACGTAGTTTTTACTCTGGCTTTTTGTCTCCCGTAAATAAATCTTTGCTAAGACCTTCCTCATGATGGGAACGTTCAAAAAATATATTCGGGATGATAACGGGCAAGTCGCGGTCATTTTTTCGCTCGCGTTTTTGCCGCTTCTAGCGTTGACCTCGGCGGGTGTTGATTATTCAGAAGTCACGAAAGAGCGCGGGGCGGTTATCAGCGCGCTGGACGCAGCTGTTCTTGCGGCGGCCAATAATAATGCAATTTCCATGTCCGAAAAAGAGAGTTATGCGGAAGCGCATTTTCTGGCAAATTACAGCGGTAAAATGAAGCTGGAACTGACCCCCGACATGACGACGGAGCGCGTGAGATTATCTGCTACCGGCGAGCTCCAATTAACTCTAGGAAATTTGGTCAGGATTAAGAATCCGACATTGACGGAAGCCAGCGCGGCGACAATTGCCAATGAAAACACAATTTGCCTCATGGCCCTCAATGAGAGTGCCTCTGAGTCTATTTTGTTTGATGGCGGGATCAGTTATTCGTCCCCGACCTGCTCAGTTCAATCCAACTCATCTCATCCCAGCGCTATTACCTCGCGATCAGCTCAGGCTCCTACGGCAAAGTCTTTCTGTACGGTTGGCGGTGCAAATGGCGATTTTGAACCCTATGTCAAAGGTGAGTGCAGACCAATTGAAGACCCGCATTCTTCAGTCGAGGCGCCGACGATTCCAAATGATTGTGCCGTGCCGTTGTCTGAACTTGTCGTCTTCAAAAATCAGACCCCGGAGGCTTTAAGAGAAGCTGAGTTAGCAGAATTTGAGCAACGTTTGAATTTTGCCGTTGACACATTTGAACAGACGGGGTCAGTCCAGTCTGCGGTAGATGCCTTTTTTAGCTATGAAACCGATCCAATTTTTGATGCAGATTTGGATGATGTCATTGAAGTTTCTCAGAATACGACCGGCAGCGATGTCGATGTCATGCCTGGGACCTTTTGCGGCGGGTTGACAATTGACGGAATCAATGTCGACTTCCTTCCCGGGGAATATATCATCAAAGATGGCCCGCTCAGCTTTATCAACGGCGCCGAAGCGGTGGCAGAGGATGTGACATTTATTCTGGCGGGAACAGGGGCTGTTTTAAACATTCAAAGCGAATCGTCTTTGAAATTGAAAGCGCCGACGGAAGGCCCGCGCAAAGGGCTGGCCGTTATGGAGGCTATCGATCATTCAGCACCCGGAAACCGAACTTATGCAGATCAATCCAGTCTGATTGCTGAAGGTGGATCTCTTAAGGTTGTCGGAACGGTTTATTTGCCCAAACAAAAACTCCAGGTTCTGGGGCAGAACACATCCATTGGATCTATGGCGCCCTCAACAGGTTTCATTGCCGACATAATTCATATCTCGGGCGGGCATGGGTCCTCAATGGCGATTGCGGTGGATCATGTAGAGGCTAATATGCCCCCAATCCTTCCGCGGGCGGAAGATGGCTCACGCTTGATCGAGTAGGCGGAAACCTAGAGTTCGCCCTCAGAAGATTCGCGTAACATTTCCAACTCCAGCCATTCTTCTTCATAGGCTGCCAATTTCATTTGGGCGTCGACAAGGGCGGTTGACTTCACACTGAAAAGATCTGGGTCTTTTGCATAAAGCTCGGGATCTGACAGCGCCTTATTTAAGGCGTCGATGTCGGCTTCGACCGTCTCTATATCTTTCGGCAAGGATTCTAAACGGAATTTATGTTTGTAGGAAAGCTTGTTTCCGGCGCTTTTCTCAGTTGAGGCGCCTGAATTGGATTTTGACTTATGCCTCGCCGCCTTTTCGGCTTTGCGGGCCTGAACGCCGACGCCGCGCTGCGCGACCATGTCTGAATAGCCGCCCGCATAAATTTGCCATTTTCCATCACCTTCATAGGCGAGGGTACGCGTGACGGTTCGGTCCAGAAAATCCCGATCATGTGAAACGACAATCACGGTCCCGGCATAATCCGCGACGATTTCCTGCAACAAATCCAGTGTTTCCAAATCCAGATCATTCGTGGGCTCATCCAGAACCAGAAGATTTGACGGCAGGCGAAGGCCGCGCGCCAGTTGCAAACGTCCGCGTTCCCCGCCTGAGAGGGCATGGACGGGGGTGCGTTTTTGTTCAGGCTGAAACAGAAAATCTTTCATATACCCGATGACATTGCGGGGTTGGTCCGCGACGATAACGCTGTCGCCGCCGCCATCCGTCAGCGCATCGGCCAGAGTCCAGTCGGGATCCAGAGTCTCGCGGTTTTGGTCAATCACCAACGGATCGAGATTGAGACCCAGTTCGACTTTGCCCGAGTCCGCGTCCAGCGACCCCATGATGAGTTTTAGCAGAGTCGTCTTCCCCGACCCGTTCGGTCCGACCACGCCAATGCGTTCGCCCCGCCCAATCCGCAGCGAGACATCGTCAATGACGGTGCGTCCGTCAAAGGCCTTGGACACGCCCGTCAGCTTGGCCACTTGCTTGCCGGAGCTACGCCCTTCGGTCACAGTGACATCAGCGAGGCCTTGGACTTTTTTCGCGTTTTTTAGATCGGCCCGAAGATTGCCCAGCTCCTTCATGCGGCGGACATTGCGTTTTCGGCGGCCCGATACGCCGTGGACGACCCAATGCTGTTCACGCACAATTTGCCGTGCGAGTTTATGTCGATCCAGCTCTTCCTGTGCGAGGAACTCATCCCGCCAATCTTCAAAATGCGCAAAGCCCTTATCTAAATCGCGCGTTTCGCCCCGGTCCATCCAGAGCGTGCGCCGGGAAAGAGATTCCAGAAACCGTCTGTCATGCGAGATGAGGACCAGCGCCGCATTCATAGCGCCCAACTCGCCTTCCAGCCATTCAATGGCGGGCAGGTCCAGATGGTTTGTCGGTTCATCCAGCATCAGAATATCCGGCTCGGGCGCGAGTGTTCGTACCAGCGCGGCGCGGCGGCGTTCCCCGCCCGACATATGCGAGGGGTCTTCATTTCCTTTCAAGCCGAGCGCGTCCAGCAAATAGGGAATCCGAAACCCGTCATCCGCGCCGACGAGACCGTCGCGGACATAGCTTTCGACATCAGCATAGGCGGACAGATCCGGGTCTTGCGGCAGGTAGCGCCAGCTCGTTCCGGGTTTCACAAACCGCTCGCCATCGTCAGGCTCGACAAGCCCCGCAGCAATTTTCAGAAGGGTCGACTTGCCCGAGCCATTACGCCCGACAAGGCACAAACGGTCCCGCGCATGCACGGTTAAATCTGCGCGCTCCAGTAGGGGCGTCGACCCAAATGTCAGGGCAATATCTTTTAGTGTCAGAAGAGGCGGGACCATGCGCGCGGAGATAGGCGAGGGGCGAAGCAAATGAAACCTAATTCTCTATGACTCATTTACGGCGCAATTCCTTCATTATTTACTCACCTTGTCTTGGCAGAAGCGAAGCCATGTCCAAATCAGGCCATCATGTTCTTGTTTTCGATTCAGGTGTCGGCGGCTTGTCCGTTGTGTCTGAGATTCGTGCGCGCTTGCCAAAAGCCTATTTGTCCTACGCGGCCGATGATGCGTTTCGTCCCTATGGCAGCAAAACGGAAAGCCAACTCCGCGCGCGCCTGCCGGGCCTTTTGGCGACATTGGTGAATATGCTAAACCCCGACGCTGTCGTAATTGCCTGTAATACAGCCTCGACCACGGCGTTGCCGTCCATTCGCGCGGCAGTCAAAATTCCTGTTATCGGCGTTGTCCCTGCAATTAAGCCTGCAGCAGAACAATCGCTGACGCGGGCGATTGGCGTCTTGGGTACTCCGGGCACAGTTCGCCGCGAATATGTCGATAAGTTGATCGCGGATTTTGCGCCCGATTGTCATGTGCTGCTGAAAGGCTCAACGCGTCTCGTCGCGGAGGCGGAAGCAAAACTTGCGGGGCAGCCTGTCAATATGAATGTCGTGCGCGAAGAAATTGCGCCGCTCTTTGCGGGCCGCGTCGGCGCGGATGTCGACGCAGTTGTTTTGGCCTGCACGCATTTCCCGCTATTGCGGGATGAACTGCGCGCCGCCGTGCGCCAAAGCGTGAACTGGATCGATAGCGGCGAAGCGATTGCCCGGCGCTTGGAAGATGTCTTATCTGATATTACTAAACGCGAACTGCCGACTCACACGCAAACGGCGTTCTTGATTGGGCCCGATACAGATCCGGTCCGGGCTAAGGCCTTCACCGATTACGGTTTTCAAAAAACAATCGGAGTGTTGAGACGCTAAAATCCTAATGCGGGAATAGGGCTTTCATGCCGAAATATAGCGCGGCGATGAGGGCGAATAGCCCGATCGTGAAAACCGCAAAATGCTCTTTCATCCATTTTTCTGCCATTTCGCCGAACATGCGGACAATTCCGGCCACGGCCAGAAACCGCATCGTGCGCGATAAGACGCTGGCTGCGACAAAAATGCCAAAGCTGACGGGCACCGCGCCGCTCATGATGGTAATGACCTTATAGGGGAAGGGGGTAAAACCGGCGCCAAACACCCATAATCCGCCATTGGCGGAGATACTTTTCCGAAAACTCTCCATGCTGTCGGCTTTCCCGAGCTTTTCCAGCAGAGGTTGGGCAATCGTCTCAAAGAACAACATACCTAAAAAATATCCGAAAATCCCGCCGAGCACCGAAAAGAAACTCGCCAGCAAAGCCAAGCGCCACCAGGCTTTTGGACGCGCTTGCACCATCGGCATCAGCATTAAATCAACGGGGATCGGAAAAAACGAGCTTTCGGCGAATGACACGGCGCATAGGATCGGGGTCGCATGACGATGTCCCGCGGCCGATTTAGTGCTCTCATACCACCGTTCCAAAAATGCGAGTTTACCCTTCATACCCTCGCCTTACATCTTGCAAGTTAAGGGCAGCTTTATGGCCAAACGGGTTGACGCATAAATCTAAATCAATAGAAGGCCCCCACACCTCATCGTCATGAGTGTTAAATGGTATGCGGGCGTGGCGGAATTGGTAGACGCGCGGGATTCAAAATCGTCCTACTTTACTTTTTCAATAAAAAATATATAATAAAAACATATAGATGAGGTATATACGCCGAAACCATATGTGTTACACACCTCTTACACACTTTTCCGTTTCTGCGTCCCAGTGCCTTTTCTATGTGAAAGGCGCACGATATGACGGCAAAACACACATTAATGGGCGGGAATGTAAACCTATATAAACGCCCCAACTCAGACTACTGGCAATGCGCCACATACCTAGAAGGTCGCAATTGGCGAAGGTCTACAAAAGAGTCTGATATACGCAGAGCGAAAGATTTTGCAGAAGGCTGGTATCTCGACCTCAGACTCGGAGCCCGACGAAAAGAGCTTCGGACTGAAAACACTTTCGCGCGCGCAGCGGCCCAATTCAAAAAAGAATATATCATCATTACCGATGGTGATCGTAACGAAGGTTACGTCGATTCAATTATGAGGCGATTGGATAACTACCTAATTCCTTTCTTTGGTGAGAAAGGGTTGTCGGAAATTACACCGGGATTAGTGCAGGAATACCGTATTCATAGGCAAGGTTATTCCGTCCCTCGTCACAACAAAGCGGGGGAGCATGTTCACACCCCGCCATCCCGTAGCACAATGCACAAAGACATTTGTGCATTAAGACAAGTTTTAAAAACCGCCGCCCAGCACGGGTGGCTCACTCACCTTCCTGACGTTTCTTTACCTTATAAGTCAGCAGGTAAGATTGTACGCAGAGCTTGGTTTTCGCCCGAGGAATATAAAAGGCTTTACACAGCGACTCGAAACAACATCGAAACGGCTTACAATCTGCGTCACAAGAGGAACGCTCAACAATTACATGATCTCGTTTTATTCATGGCGAACACTGGATTGAGGCCAGATGAAATTCTTCGGATTGAATATAGAGATATTACAATTGTCGATGATTTAGATAGCGGCGAAACAATTCTAGAAATCGAAGTTCGGGGCAAGCGTGGAGTCGGTTACTGTAAGAGCACGGCGAACGCCGTGCATACATTTGAGCGTTTGGTCGAACGACACAAACCTCAACCAACAGATAAGATTTTTCCTTCCTTGCATAGGGCTTTGTTCAATCGAATACTTGAAGAGGAAAATCTTAAAATAGACCGCGAAGGCCAACGCCGAACGGCGTACAGCCTTCGACATACTTATATTTGCTTGCGGCTCATGGAGGGCGCGGACATATATCAGATTGCTAAGAACTGCCGAACGTCCGTTGAGATGATCGAGAAGTATTATGCCTCGCATATCAAAACGCTTATAAATGCCGCTAAAGTCAATGTCCGTCGGCATAAACCCTTCGCGATGAAATCGCCTAAAAGTCAGAAAAATACCTAGTCGGTGAAATCAAGTGTAGCCATCTGAAAAGTCCTGCTTTATATAGCTTAATTCTTCGTTGCGGGTGTGGCGGAATTGGTAGACGCGCCAGATTCAAAATCTGGTATCTATGATGTGTCGGTTCGAGTCCGACCACCCGTACCACTGATTTTACTTGGTTATTTCTAATTCTAGCAAACTAGATTTATGTAAACTGTGTAAGAGTGTGTAAGTCTCTTTTTTAAATAAAATGAAAATCCGCCTTTTCCTTCATTGATAAGCCCAGCCAAATAGTGTGATAACAGTGCAACTTTTGGGGGAGATGGTTTCCCGATTAAGAACGGGTTTCTTATGGCGACTGAGCATCACGACAGCCTTGTAGGGTTTATTTGGAATATCGCTAATAAACTTCGCGGCCCCTATCGCCCTCCACAATATCGCCGTGTCATGTTGCCTATGATTGTTTTGCGCCGCCTTGATTTAGTTTTGGCCCCGACAAAAGAGGCGGTTGTTGCAGAGTATGCGAAGCTAAAGGCACGAAAATTGCCAGATGAGGCGATTGAACAAATTTTAGGTAAGATCGCTGCCCCTGATAGAGAGCAGCCCTTATATAACACATCCGAGTATACTTTTAAAAAATTACTTGAAGACCCGAATAGCATTGCCCGAAATCTGGTTGATTACATTGAGGGGTTTTCACCGAAAGCGCGGAAGATATTTGACGAGTTTGAATTTGAGAAAGAAATCGAAAAACTCGATAATTCGGATTTGCTCTTCATCATCATTCAAGAGTTTTGTCGTCCGGATGTTAAACTTCACCCCGATCAAGTATCCAACTTGCAGATGGGCTATGTGTTTGAAGAGCTTGTCCGTAAATTTAACGAACAGGCCAATGAGGAAGCGGGAGATCACTTTACGCCTCGCGAAGTTATCCGTCTCATGGCGCACCTCATGTATACCAAAGATGAGGATGTTTATCGCCCCGGCATCGCGCGTAAAATTTATGACCCGGCCTGCGGGACAGGCGGGATGCTGTCGATTTCAGAAAAATATATCAAAGACCAAAACGACAAAGCAGAATTATTTTTGTACGGGCAGGAATACAATCCAGAGTCCTACGCAATCTGTGGCTCTGATATGCTTATCAAAGATGAACCGATTGAAAACCTGATTTATGCGGACACATTAAAAGCTGACGGATTTCCGACTGAGAAGTTCCATTACATGATGGCCAATCCGCCTTTTGGTGTAGAGTGGAAAAAGCAAAAAATGGTGGTCGAGCAAGAAAGTGCGCAGCTTGGTTTTGACGGGCGCTTCGGGGCGGGGACGCCGCGTATTAATGATGGCGCGCTTTTGTTTTTACAACATATGTGCTCGAAAATGCACGACGCACCCGCGCAAGGCGGCGAAGGCTCTAAGATTGCGATTGTGTTTAACGGCTCGCCCTTGTTTACAGGCGCGGCCGGGTCAGGCGAGAGTAATATTCGTCGCTGGATTATTGAAAATGATTGGCTGGACGCTATTGTCGCTCTGCCAGATCAGATGTTTTATAACACGGGCATTTATACTTACATTTGGATTGTCACGAATCGCAAAGCCGCAGCGCGGCGCGGAAAAGTGCAATTGATTGACGGGACGCGCCATTTCAAAAAAATGGGCTCAAGCCTTGGCAATAAACGCAATGAATTATCTGATGACCATATTGATGAAATTACGCGGTTGTATGGTGACTATGAGAACAATCAAACCTGCCGTGTTAAGGTTGAACGCAAGGGCGAGAGCAAGGGCAGAGGTAGAGGCAGAGAGGCGGATAAGGACACACAGATTGAAGACCGTGTCTGCTCTAAAATTTTCAATAATCAGGATTTTGGGTTTTTGAAGGTTGCTGTTGATCGGCCTTTGAAATTAAATTTTCAGGCGAGTGCAGACCGCATTGAAAAACTCAAAGACGAATCAGCCTTTATCAATTTGGCGTTCAGTAAGAAACGCAAAGACAAAGGCGTCATTTTAAGCGAAGAGGAAGCAGGTCGTTTAAGACAGGCCGTTATATTGGACGCGGTAAGTGCAATTGATGACACGCTCTATAAAAATAGAACGCGGTTCTCAAACGCGCTAAAGGCTGCTTTCAAAGCTAAAAACACGGTGCTTGATACGGCGATTAAGAAAGCTATTTTGAACGCACTTTCCGAACGGGATGAGACGGCAGATATGTGCTTGAATACCAAAGGCGAGCCGGAGGCGGACAAAACCTTATCCGATAGCGAGCTTATTCCCTTGCCGCATGATATGCATCTGCCATTGCCAATCGATTATGATAAGAAAGCAGATAATGCAAAGTTGGTGGCGCTGACCCGCGATCACTGCGAGGCCTATCTCAAGCGCGAAGTCCTGCCACATGTGCCAGAGGCTTGGATTGATCACAGCAAAACCAAAGTCGGCTATGAAATTCCACTGACCCGGCATTTTTATGTTTATGAACCGCCAAGGCCGCTGGGGGTAATTGAAGGAGAGATTAAAACGCTAGAAGGCGAAATTCTCGACATGCTCAAAGACATCACAGCATGAGCTATCCAGCCCATGACAGTTATAAAAACAGCGGCGTTGAATGGCTTGGCGATGTACCGAGCGGGTGGGAAACTTGGAAAATCTCACACGGTTTTCGATCAATAGGTAGTGGCACTACACCGAACACAAACGATTTAAGTTTTTACAATGGTGATATACCATGGGTTACAACTGCTGAGCTTAGAGAAAAAAGAATAGTTCAGACCAATAAAACTGTAACCGATTTAGCTTTGAAAGAGTATTCAGCTTTATCTATATACAGCCCCAACGCTTTAATTATTGCAATGTACGGTGCAACGATCGGACGGCTAGGTACTCTTGGAGTTCACGCCACTGTAAATCAAGCTTGCTGTGTTTTTGAAAATCCGATTGCCTTTGACTCAACATTTGTATTTTGGTGGCTACAAATGGCGAGGCCTGTTCTGGTAACAGAGGCCACAGGCGGTGGTCAGCCAAATCTTAGTCAAGATGATCTAAAAAGCTTAAAAATACCGGCTCCGAATGTTTCAGAACAAAAAGCCATCGCATTATTCCTAGATCGGAAGGCTGCAGCGATTGATGCATTGATTGCCAAGAAAGAAAAACTCTTAGAGCTGTTGGTAGAGAAACGCACCGCGCTCATCACGCGGGCCGTCACCAAAGGCCTTGACCCCACTGTCCCCATGGAACCCAGCGGCATAGATTGGCTTGGAGATGTGCCGGAGGGGTGGGAGGTAAAAAAACTCAAGTATTTGTCATCGGCGAATGATGAGACCCTTTCAGATACCTTTGATCCTGATTTGAATATAACTTACGTGGACATCTCAAGTGTTGATCTAATTGAAGGGATTAAGAGAAAAGAAACATTGCGATTCGGTGATGCTCCGTCGAGAGCCCGAAGGGTAGTCAAACATGGAGACACAATAATCTCAACCGTTAGGACTTACTTGAAGGCAATCGCAGCAATAAAAGAACCAGAGCCAAACCTAATCGTTTCAACGGGGTTCTGTGTTATAAGGCCGATTGAGTTAATCGCCCCAGATTTTCTGGGCTATTGCCTTCGGTCTGAGGGGTTCATTGGAGAGGTCGTGTCAAAATCCGTTGGAGTGAGCTACCCAGCAATTAACCCAGACGGGATTGTATCCATAAAAATCATCAATCCACCAATGAAAGAGCAGAAAGTAATTGCTGATTATCTTGCTAATAAAATTAGCGATTTAGATGCCGCCAAACAAAAGATATATGAGGCTATTCTGAAGCTGAAGGAATACCGCACCGCACTAATCACAGCTGCCGTAACAGGCAAAATTAGGGTCACCTAAGTGACCATTAATGCAGATGGATACCTTGAGCATTTAAGGTCTTACTTAAAGGTAAGCTCCATAAAGGGCCCTCATTATGGAAACCTATGCAATGGAAGTGAGCGTAAAGACTTAGAGGCGAATGAATTCGTTCTTGCTGATACCGACGAGGCTAGCAAGGAACGCTTAAAAGTTAAAATGTCATTCAAAGGCACGATGCTAGGTATCAGACTGGATGCTTGCCAACAGCCGCTTTTCCACTTTCTTGACAGCGAGAACACGAAAAGATCGTGGCAAAAACGGTGTGGTTTTGTCGTCTTCCAGTCATATCGGCGACAGCTCCGAGTTTCTTGTATCGAGTTTAAGAAGGCGCGAACCAATATTCCGGCAGAAAAAATTATGTTGCAACTCCACTCCGGCGAGGCGTGGTGTAAAACTTTGCATAAATTGCTGGCGGCCTACACCAATGAAAGTCGAGAGATACGGCTTTCCAAATATGTGTTTACAGATTGTATAAGCCCTGCGCCTGATTTGGATGCAAATGGCAGGTTCCTAAAAAATTACCCTGATATTCGCCATTATCTATTTTCCGACGCAGATGGGTTAGCGTTGGAAGATTTAGACCGCAGTTGTGAAAAAATAATTAGATGAGCCGTAACATGACCAAACACACCGAAGACAAATTTGAAGAGGCGATTGAAGCGAATCTAGTCGCTACTGGTGGCTATGAAACACTTAATCCCAAAGAATTTGTTGCAGATATTGGCCTGTTTCCGTTTGAGGTCATTGAGTTTTTAAAATCCAGTCAGCCGGAAAAATGGGATGCCTTGCTGGCAACGCTTGGCGATAAAATTGATGAAACCGTAATTAACGCGCTGCGCAAAGAGCTTAGCAGTAAGGGCGCGCTTAAGGTTTTGCGGCAGGGCTTTAAGTGTTTTGGCAAGACGTTCAAGCTGGCCTATTTCACGCCCAATACGACACTAAATCCGGGAGCGTGGGACGACTACGCCCAGAACCGTTTACGCGTATCGCGGCAAGTTCATTTTGATCCGAATGATAAGACCCTCTCTGTGGATATGGTGTTAGTCATTAATGGCCTTCCCGTCGTCACATTAGAGCTTAAGAATCAATTGACGAAACAAAACGTCACCCATGCGCAAGCGCAATATGCGCGGCGCAACCCGAACGCGCCAATCTTCCGATTTAAAGAGCGCGCCCTCGTTCACTTTGCGCTTGATACAGAATTAGTCTTTATGACTACAAAGCTTGCAGGTGAGGACACCTACTTTCTGCCGTTCAATAAAGGTCGCGATAAAGGCGCAGGCAATCCTGAAAATGGAGACAATTACCGCACCGCTTATTTATGGGAAGAGGTTTTGGCGAAAGACAGCCTTCTCGATATTCTTGCGCGTTTCTTACATTTGGAAATCATTGAAAAAAAGATTGCGACTAAGACGGGCATAAAGACGCGCCGTAAAGAGACGATGATCTTTCCCCGCTATCATCAGCTTGATGTTGTGCGCAAACTGATAGCCTCTTCTGAGCGAAAAGGCTCAGGACATAATTATTTAGTGCAACACTCTGCGGGGTCAGGGAAGTCAAATTCAATTGCATGGCTAGCGCATCGCCTCTCAGGGCTGCACAATGAGAAGAATGAGAAAGTGTTCGACACAGTTGTCGTGATTACAGACAGGCGCGTGCTTGATCAACAGCTTCAAGATACAATCTATCAATTTGAACATAAGCAAGGCGTTGTTCAAAAGATTGACGAGAACACGCAGCAACTCGCTAAAGCGTTGTCGGGCGGGACGCCTATTATTATTTCTACGATTCAAAAGTTTCCGTTTATCAGCCAAGCAATGGAAACCATGGCTAAGGCTGGCAATGAAGTTGATCTATCGACAGCCGGGCGGCGTTTCGCAGTGATCGTGGACGAGGCTCACAGCTCACAATCAGGAGAAACAGCTAAGGAACTTCGTAAGGTCTTAAATCAAGATGGCATTCAATCCGCAATCGCCGAAGAGTTTCTGGGCGATACAGACGATGATTTAACCGAGGAAGCACGCGCAAACATGGCGCGGGATATGCAAGCTCGCCCTAAGCAGCCCAATATTAGCTTCTTTGCCTTTACAGCTACGCCCAAGTTTAAAACGCTCACATTATTTGATGAACCCGGAGAGAACGGTCAGTCACCATTCCACCTATATTCTATGAAGCAAGCGATTGAAGAAAACTTCATCATGGATGTGCTTAAGTTCTACACGACTTATAATTCCTATTTCGGGATTGTGAAAAAAATTGAAGATGACCCCGAAGTGCCTAAGCGCGAAGCAGCGAAAGCGCTTGCAAAATACATTTCCCTTCATCCCGTTAATATTTCTCAGAAAGTGGAAGTGATTGTTGAGCACTTTCGGACTCACACGAAACACAAGATTGGCGGCAGAGCTAAGGCTATGGTCGTCACAGGGTCTCGGTTGCACGCTGTTCGCTACAAGCTCGCCTTTGACAAATACATTAAAGATAAAGGCTATGAAGGCATACGCTCCCTTGTGGCATTTTCGGGAAAGGTTGTTGATGCCGACATTCCCGATTCTTCATTTACCGAAACAGGCATGAATGATGGTGTTAGGGAGTCTGAAATTCCCGAGAAGTTTGATAGCGATGAATACCAAGTCTTACTCGTCGCCGATAAGTATCAGACGGGCTTTGACCAACCTCTATTGCATACGATGTATGTTGATAAACGCTTGTCTGGCATTCAAGCTGTGCAAACTTTGTCACGTTTAAATCGTAAAGCTGACGGCAAAGAAGATACCTTTGTTATGGATTTCGTGAACGAACGGGACGAAATATTCAGCTCGTTTAAACAGTATCACACGGCTGCTTTGCCCGGAGAAGAACCTGACCCGCATAAGCTTTATGATTTACAGCATGAGCTGGAAAACATGCAAGTTTATGAGACTTCGGAAGTAGACGGTTTTTGCAATATTTGGTTTAAAGACAGATATGAACTGACGGCTCGCGATCATCAAAAGATGGATGCCATCATAGCTCAAGCAATTGTACGCTATAAAGCTTTGGATGAAGAGCGGCAGGAAACGTTCAAGTCAATTCTAACGAGTTTCCGCAGCCTGTACGAATTTTTGTCTCAAATCATTCCTTATCAGGATAGTGGTCTTGAAAAACTATATACTTATGGGCGGTTTTTACTCAACAGTTTGCCTAAGCCATCACAGGATGAGCGTTATCAACTTGGTGATGAGGTCGCCTTAAAATTCTATCGCTTGCAAAAAATAAGCGAAGGCGCAATTGAACTCAATGAAGGCGAAGCTCCATTCTTAAAAGGCCCTACTGATGTGGGTACTCGTAAAGCGACTGACGAAGAGATTGCTTTATCAACTCTTATTGGACGACTTAACGAACGGTTTGGGACAGACTTTACTTTGGCAGATCAGCTGTTCTTTGATCAAGTTGAAGAAACCGCTGTAAATGATGCGTCTCTTATTTCTGCCGCTCATGCAAATTCAATTGAGAACTTTAGGCTTGTTTTTGAGAAAGCTTTTCCCGGTCTCGTGATTGGTCGTATGGATAGTAATGAGGAAATCGTAGATCGATTGATGCAAGATGATAACTTTAAAGAAGCGGCCAGTGCTCATCTTCTTCAAGAAGTTTATGAGCGAATCCGCTCCGAAAAAAGACCTACGCTCAAAGAAATACTAGATACAGGTATCGATGAGAGCGATTTTATCGAGTTTAAATCCACCTTTCAGTGGGACATTCGAGAGCAAAAAAAGAACAAGGAATTACAGAAATCGGTTCTAAAAACCATTGTAGCTTTCTTAAATACATCTGGCGGCTTACTGGCAATTGGCGTCACAGATGATCGAGAAATCTTTGGGTTAGAAGCTGATTATGCACTTCTTAGCAAGCCGGATAAGCGCGAATGGTTTCATCAAATGGTGACAGATGCGATCAATAATCGTATCGGTCCTGAATATACGAATTACTATTCAATGATCTTTGAAGAACATAATGAACGCGATGTTATGGTTATAAATGTTCTGAGCAAAGCCCCTAAAGAAGCGTATTTGACTATAGGTTCCGAGACAGAATTTTTTGTGAGAACAGGCAAGAAAACAATTGCTTTAAAGGGTCGTGAACTAGCAAATTACGTGAAAATGAACTGGTGATTTTTCGATTTTACCGCGAACAAAAGCGGTTGAATTTCTTGTCCAACTTTTGTGCGAAATCTCCCAAAATTCGCAAAATCACAACTTCGGTAAAATCGGGATAAGGGGTGTTTTTAGAGTGATTTTAAGAGGGCAAGATAAAGGGCGTGGCCCAGAATGGGCCTAAGCCATTGTCTGCACATCATTTTTTCTGGCCCACGCAAAATTTTGCTGGGACACGGAATCGACGGAATCCCCCATGCCACCTGAGAAAAGTGCCGGGACACGACCCTAAAAGGGCTGTTTTTAGGAATTTGCGCCTAATTTAAGATGGGGATTGTTTACGCTAGTTTTTTGACCACAAAGTGCTGACGGGCAGTGCGAAAATTCCATCGCCAAATGTGAGCTTGTGTTCGCCAAGGTAAAACACAATTCCCGTAAACTGTTTTGATTTACCGGGGCCAGTTTTTGCAAAGTCTTTTAACGCCTTCAAGCTTTCATCATTCACCGTGCTCGCGGCTTTGATTTCTATGCCGACTAACCGCGTGGCACTTTCCGCGAGAATGTCGATTTCTTTCTGCCGCTCATTACGCCAATGGTAGAGTCGAAAATCATGTTGCTGATAGGGTAGTGATTTTTGCAACTCACCATGAATAAATGTTTCAAGCATTGCGCCAAGCGCGGTAGGGTTTGCATCAATGCCGAAACTATCAGGTGTTATCTCGCGCAGGGCAGCCGCTATGCCTGTATCTGCAAAATGATATTTAGGTTGCTTGATGTCGCGCTTGCTCTCGCTTGACGTCCAAGCACGAAGCTTGACGATCATTGAGAGTCTGAACAGGACGTCCATATATTCGTCTACTGTTTTGCGATCTGTGGCGATTAGACGAGACAGAGTTGTCGTATTTGTTTCGCAAGCTGTTCTGGCGGCAAGCTGTTCGATCAATTGCCGTAAGGCATCGGTTTTTCGTACACGTAAAATATCCGCAACATCTCTATCAACAACTGAGTCCACATAGTCCCTGTATTGCCTCCCACGATCTCGGGTTTCGAGTTCTCGTATTTCAGGGAAGCCCCCGCGAAGGATAAAGTCGATATAGTCAGAGCGCGTTAGTTTATCTGGGTTTCCTAAGTCCGCTAAGTTTGGGGACTTGGCTATCCCCCAATCTAAAATGTGAGAAGGCTTGCGGCGTAAGGTTTCCGCAATTGACATCGGCCAGAGTTTTATTGTGCGCATTCGTCCGGCAAGTGAATCCGCAATTTCCAGTGATGTAAATACGTTTGACGAGCCTGTAAGTATGAATTGTCCCTTGCGGCGATCTTCATCCACGATTTTTTTAATCGCTAAAGCCATTGTTTTTGAGCGTTGAGCTTCGTCAATGATCAAAGGGTTGTCGCCTATATCGGCCATAAGCGCTCGTATCTGGCTCTCTGGGTCGCTTTCTATGGCTTTGAGCAGGACTTGGTCGTCTAGGGTCACAAAACGCGCTCCTGAGCGTTCTGAGGCGAATATATCCCGCACAAAGGTTGTTTTCCCTGCTTGCCGGGGGCCAATGATATTGACAATGCGACTCGCCGCTAATGCGGCTTCCAATTCAGCCCGTAAATGTCGTGGAGCTAAGGTGTCATTGTTTGTCATATGCGAATCTCACTTGTTTGCGTGAGATGGGTAACACAAAGTGCGTGAGTTGGGTAGTAGAATGTGCGTGAGGTGGGGAGTAGGTATTGCGTGAAATGGGGAGTAGAATAAGCGTGAGATGGATAATAAGGCTAATGGGGGCTATGCCCCCAGCGCCGTGAACCGCGAAAATCGGTTCCCCCTAAAGGTCGCCCCCAATTTGCGAGTTGACGCCGCTCCCCCATTAAGAGGGCTGATCATGGGTTTTGGTGCAAGCCCCAAAACCTTGTTTTGAAACTTGTAACTCAAGTCGAGATAGGTAGGGTTTATGTGAGTTGACGATTTAAAGAGAGAATAATGCCCGCTGAACAAACAAGAGCCAAATTGGGGAGTGTGTTAAAAAGACTTCGCGATAGTGGGAAGGCGAGCGCTAAAGAAAAAATCCAAATAATTAGTTCGATGATAAAAGTTCCAGAAGTCACTATAGGTGAAAACGAGTTTGGACTTAAAGTGGCTTCAAACATAACTAAAGAAGTCGCAGTTGAAAGAATCTACGGGGCTTACAAAGATTACCACCTTATAGGCGATAGAGTCTTGGCGACCTATGCTCGAGACATTAGGCAGACAGATACAGGCAAAACAGATGAGCGAAAGTTTCAAGAGTCGTTAGCAAAGCTATTGGTGAAAGAGGGGCTGGGTAGGATGGGAGACTATAGCAAAATAATTGTAAATAACTCCGATCATGTTGATATTATAACTGCATTCGCTGCCAACGACTTCAAGCGAGCTGAAAATAATGTTCATTCTGCTTATAATCGGGGATTAAACTATGAGGATGCCGTTTCGGCAGAACTCAACAAAAATGGATTGCCCGCAAGTAAAACAAAATCTGGAGCAGATTTTGGAGCTGATATAATTTTCAAATTTTTGGGCGAAACATATTGCGCACAGTGCAAAGCTCTAAAAGGTGTAGCTGGAGTAAAGTCTGTTCAAGAGGTGTTGCCGGCGATTGCCCAATACGGAGCAAATGGCGCGGTAGTATTCTCTAAGCAAGGCTTTTCAGAACCGGCTAAAGAATTGGCTGGAACAAATGGTATAGCTTTGGTGACTGGCACGAATATCAAGTCTTTAGTTAGGCAACTGGCAGTTATGACAATAGATGAGTAAATGTGTAAGGCTGGCTAGAGGCCCACAGAGACGCCTTTTTCCGGACGAGAGCATGTCTCAATCATTTGAAATAAAGCGCACAGGGGCGATCTGAGAGCAATTCAGAAAATTAGAGACAAGACACTTGATTTTACACTCGAATCGGCATGAATCTCATAGTATCTGGGACGTGAATTCAGACGAAATACTTACACAATCAGTTACACACTTCACACATTTCGCATAAAAATTTATAACAAAATCAACGACTTAATACTAAAGTTGTCGGATTCAAAATCCCGTTCCTTTGGAGTGTCGGTTCGATTCCGACCGCCCGTACCATAGCTTTCATTTTTGGCTTTAAACCCAACCCTTGCGACGCAGATCAATACATGTCGTAAAAGGCGGCTTTTTGCGCACGGCGGCGCTCGCGACCTTTTGGTTTACGGCCCTTGGGCGCTTGATACCAATCTTCGGCATCATAGCCCATCATGGCTTCAGATGCGGAGATAAAATCTTTAGTTTTGCGGTGACGCTTGGACATAATTGCCTCCATATACGCCGACGAGACCCTGTAAAACGCCGGGCCACGAAATGATTATATCGCGAAATATATGGGTTCGGAAAGCGAAAAATGTGCTGGGGTGACGATATTTTTGTCTATGTCTCTCGTCTTGAACTCCGGCTTTGCGGGCGTTATGCCAACCCCAACACGGCAACTGCTGGCGCATTGGGCGGACGGCTTGCCGGACCTTTTGTTTCGAAAGGCCGCCCGTGACCGTTCTTTTCAGACCCGCGACTGCTGATGATATATCGGCGATTACCCGCATCACCTCCAAAGCCGATTCCGGCCTTACAACTGTTCCAAAATCAAAAAAAACCGTGACCGAATATGTAACGGAATCGCTCGACTTTCTCGCCGGGGAAGAGGGCGCGAACCGTCTTTTATTTGTGGCTGAGGAAGACAGTAAAATCCTGGGTATCTCCGGCGTTATTCCGCGTCTGGGCGTGGACCGTCCGTTCTATTCCTTTAAACGTTCCCGCCATGCCCGCAAAGCTTCGCAGCAGGATTTATCTGTGCGCTACGATACCTTGCAGCTGACGACAGATTTCGATGACTATACGGAGCTGGCTTCAATCTTCTTAGCGCCGGACGCGCGTGGCACGGGGGTAGGGCGGCTGCTCTCTCTCGGTCGGCTTGGCTTTATTCATGCCAATCGCGACCGGTTTGAAGACCGCCTGATGGCGGATATTCGGGGGTGGGTGGATAAAAAAGGCGACTCGCCATTTTGGAAACATCTGACCTCCAAATTTATTCAAACCGAATTTGATATTGCGGATCGTTTATCTTCCGGAGACGCAGCCTTTATTGTTGAACTTTTACCTGCCTTGCCGATTTTGCTAAACCTGCTTCCCGAAAGTGTCATGGAAGCGGCAGGAAAACCGCATGATCTCTCTGCCGGGGCGATGGGCATGTTAATGTCTGCCGGATTTGAAGACACGGATCTCTGCGATATTTTTGACGGCGGGCCCGCCATTCGGTGCCGCACCGACCGCACGCTGATTACGCAGAGCGTCTTTGAAGCCACGGGCGGCGGCGTGACGGAAGCGGATTTGAAATATCTCCATTTCACAGGCAGCGGAGAGAGCTTTCGCGCCGCGATAGGACCGGCCTATCCGGGCGCGGAAAAGGCGGGCCGCGAAGCGTGCGAGATTTTGGGCACGATTACGCCCTTCGTGGCGCTCGCGGAAAACCGACGGGGTTGACGGTGTCGGTGGAAATGAATTTCGATGGTCTGGTGGGGCCGACGCATAATTACGCAGGGCTGAGCCACGGTAATATTGCCTCGTCCAAACATAAGGGCAAAGCCGCCAACCCGCGCGCTGCTGCGCTGCAGGGCCTCGCGAAAATGCGGCGGCTCATTGACTTGGGATTGCCGCAAGCTGTGCTGCCGCCTCAGGAAAGGCCCTTCATTTCGGGACTGCGTGCGCTCGGGTTTGGCGGCAGTGACGGACAAGTTTTAGAAACTGCCTTCGCGCATAGCCCGGCCTTGGTTGCAAATTACAGCTCCGCCTCCTGCATGTGGACGGCCAATGCGGCGACAGTCACCCCCGGCGCGGATAGCGCGGATGGACGTGTGCATTTCACACCGTCAAATCTGATGGCCATGCCGCACCGCGCGTTGGAAGACAGTCAAACGCAGCGCACATTGTCGATGATATTTGCAGATAATAAGCATTTCGCGGTTCACGCCCCACTTGCCCATACGCCATTGCTCGGGGATGAAGGCGCGGCGAATCATAACCGCCTTTGTGCGTCCCATGAAAGTGCGGGTGTTGAAGTCTTTATCTATGGCCGCGACGCGCTCGGCCCGAAAACCAATCTGAAATTCCCGGGGCGGCAGACTTTGCAGGCCTCCGAATCCGTCGCACGTCTTCATGGATTAACAGACGCGAATTCTGTCTTTCATGCGCAAAGCGAGACTGCCATTAACGCAGGCGCGTTTCATAATGATGTCGTCTGCGTGTCCAACGAAACGGTCTTGTTTTTCCATGAAAACGCCTTTGATGATCCGGCCGCGCTGGAGCGTGAAGTTACGACAAAAACAGATGCGTTTGGTTTTAAACCACACTTCATTATGGCGAAGGCGGACGCTGTTTCGTTAGGCGATACAATTTCTTCTTATCTATTTAATTCCCAGCTCGTGACCTTACCGAGCGGCGGAATGGCGCTGATCCTGCCGACGCAAGTTGAAGAGACGGCGTCGACCAAAGCCTTCGTTGACACAACACTCGCTGGCGATAATCCAATCACGCAGGCCCATTATCTCGACTTGCGGCAGAGCATGGCGAATGGCGGCGGCCCTGCCTGTTTGCGTCTGCGGGTCGTTCTTGATGAGGCGCAGCGCGCGGCGGTGCATGCGGGGGTCGTCATGGACCACAGCAAAATTGACGCGCTGGAAAAATGGGTCAACTGTCATTACCGAGACCGTCTCACGATTGATGATTTGGGCGATGCGGCATTTCTAATCGAGACCCGCGAGGCGCTTGACGCTTTGACGCAATTGCTGGATTTGCCAGCCCTCTATGATTTCCAAAGGAGCTCTGCATGAGAGCCGATGATATTCCGCTCGGGGAATTAACTGACCTCGACCAAACCGCGCTGGACGGGTTGGCGAAACGCCAAGACGCGATGCTGGCGCGCACGATTGGCTGGTCCAAAATCAATACAGGCAGCTATAATGGCGCAGGTTTACAGGCCTTCGCCCCGATGCTCGCCATAGCCTTTGGTGAAACCGACGCCGCCGTAGACTTAATTCCAACCGACCCGATTGAGAAAGTGGACGCGAATGGCGTGATGCAAGGCTTCCAATCCGGGCCTATCTTGCGCGCAACGGCTCGTCCGGATGCGCCCAATCAAATCGTGATGACCGGGCATTATGATACGGTCTTTCCCGACGGAACTTTTACCGACGTCACGGATCTTGGCGGGGGCAAATATAACGGCCCCGGCCTGTGCGATATGAAGGGCGGCATTTGCGTGATGCTGGAGGCGCTCAAAGCGCTGGAGGCGGGGCCGCTAAAAGACCAAATCGGTTATTCCGTTGTCCTCTCTCCTGATGAGGAAATCGGAAATCACGCCTCTAATGACGCCATCATGGCGGCGGCGCGCAAAGCCCATATCGGCCTGACGTTCGAGCCCTGCATGGAAGACGGCAGTTTCTCCGGCGCGCGCAAAGGCTCCGCCGTGTGGGAC
>ENA-ORXT01002132-ORXT01002132.1-marine-metagenome-genome-assembly--contig:-NODE-2132-length-24604-cov-4.435194_pt1 | contig 24604 bp, 23 predicted proteins | sample MGYA00237868_ERZ511482 | MGnify/ENA metagenome assembly ERZ511482
CGGAAGAAAACGCCGGTGGTCAGCCCGGGCGTCATCATCATCTTGTGGAAGTCCATGATCAGGCTGTCGGCGCGCTCCAGCCCGTCGAGCAGGTGGCGACGTTCCGGGTCGAGGCGGACGGCCGCGCCGTGCGCCCCGTCGACGTGGAACCATAGCCCGTGGCGTTCGGCCGCGGCGGCGATGGCGGTCAGGTCATCGAAACTACCGGTGCTGGTGGTACATGCGCTGCCGATGATGGCTATGGGCGTAAGTCCGTCGGCTTTCGCCTTTTCGACGGCACCGTCGATCAGGTCGGTGCGCATCCGGAAAGCGGCATCTGACGGGATGTTGATGACGCCCGCCGCGCCGAAGCCCATGATCTTTACGGCCCGGTCGATGCAGTAATGCGCCTGCTCATTGACCAGCACGCAGGGGCGCACGTCGCCGTTGCCGTCTTGCCACGGGTCGCCGCCGCCGGGCCAACGGGCGGCGCGGGCGGCGAGCAGAGCGGTGAGGTTGGCCAGCGTTCCGCCGTTGGTCAGGAAGCCGCCGGTGGTGGGGGCGAGCTCCAGCAGTTCCGCGAATTTTTCGATCACCAGGTGCTCCATCGCCGCGCCCGTCCGGCCCATCTCGAAGATGGCCGTGCTGCCGTTGATTATACCGTTCACCAGATCGCCGAGCGCGGTCAGCGGCGCGGGCGGATTGACCTGGTGGCCCATGTAGTTGGGGGAGTGCAGATGAACCGTGCCGGCGATGACCCTGGCGTAAAGCTCCTCCGGCGTGCTCCCGGTTTCCAGCAGGGCGCGAAAGTCGGCGAGCACTTCGGCGGGCTCGGCGTGGGGGTTGCCGTCAGCGGTCGGTGCCCTTTCCAGGTAATCGGCGAGCCGGTCGACGAGGGCATGGCCGTTGGCGCGGAAGGTAGCTGGGGAGTAAAGGTCACGGAGGCTTTGCATGGAATAAGGGGTGAAGGGAGAAAAGGATTAGCAAGCTTAAATTAGAGACGGACTTTCCACTTCTTACTTCCCGACTTCCCACTTGAAGGGGTGGCGGGGCCGCGGGTGAAAAGGCAGTTCGTTGAAAAGCCAGGGTTGGGAAGGCGAACCGGGGAGCATGAAAACCCGGCCTCGCATCCCGCGCGCGCGCCCAAAATACGTTAGGCCGCAACGCAATTTCCGCGCGACGGCCTAACGAACTTAATTCCAACGAACTAAAGGACTAAATGCCCATCTCGGCGCGCGAAGCGTCCAGGATCTTGCGGACCTCCACCGCGTCCGCGCCCTGGGCGTAAACGCGCAGCACGGGCTCGGTGCCGGAGGGGCGCACCATCATCCACTTATCGTCGCCGTCGAGGTAGAACTTGGTACCGTCCACGTGGGCGACTTTGGTCACTTCGTAGGGGCCGATCTTCTTGAAGGGATTCTCTTTGGCCTGCTTGACGATCTCCCACTTGCGGTCGTTGTCTACGTGGACGTCGTCGCGGTTGCAGTCGAAACTACCGACTTTAGCGTAGAGATCGGCGACCAATTCTTTGAGGGATTTACCGGCCTTGGCCATGTACTCGGCGATCATCAGGCCGATCCAGATGCCGTCCCGCTCGGGGATGTGGCCGGATACCGCCAGACCGCCGGACTCTTCGCCGCCCACGATCACCTCGCGCTCGGCCATGATCTCGGCGATGTACTTGAAGCCGATCTTGGTCACCTCGTAGTTCAGGCCGTACATATCGGCCAGCTTTTTCATCTTGTCGGTAACCGAGAAGGTGATGATCACGTCGCCCGTCTTGAGGCCTTTGAACTCGTACTGGTACATGAGCAGCAGCAGCAGGATGTGGTGGCTGTCGACGAAGTTGCCGTCGCCGTCGTACAGGCCGATGCGGTCGGCGTCCCCGTCGTTGGCGATGCCGAGGTCGATACTCGCGTCACCTTTGATAGTCTCCGCCAGCTCGGTGAGGTTACGGCCGATGGGCTCCGGCGCCTGGCCGTGGAAGCCGGGGTTGCGCTCGCAGTGCAGGTGAGTGGCGTCGGGCAGCAGTTTTTGCATCGCGCTCATGCCCGCGCCGTACATCGCGTCGTAGGCGATACCGATGCCGCTATTGCGGATCAGGTCCATATCGAAACCCTGGTTGACGTGGTCGATGTAGATTTTCTCGAAGTCGTGTACTTCCACCAGACCTTGCTCCTTGAGCTCTTCGAAGGTCGGTACGCCGGTCGGTACGGCGTCGGGGATGAGGTTCTCCACCTCGGTTACGTCCGCGGGTACGGAGGGGCCGCCGAGCTTCGACTTCAGCTTGTAGCCGTTGTAGTCCGGCGGGTTATGGCTGGCCGTTATAACAACGCCGAGGTCCGCCTTCATCTTGACCACCCCGAGGCTGACCATGGGCGTAGAGATAAAGTCGGGGGCCAGCAGGCTGGTGATACCGTGCTTGCCGAGTACGCGGGCCGTGGCCTCGGTGAACATCTTGCCGCCGAACCGGCAGTCGTATCCGATCACCACGCGGGTGCCGCCCTGTTGCTTGAGCCATAGCGCGGTGCCTTCGGCCACGCGCATTACGTTGTCAACGGTGTATTCACGGGCAATAATGGCGCGCCAGCCGTCGGTGCCGAACTTGATCTTTAATGGGGTCATGTCGTTTTTTTTGATTTTGTGTGTGGGTGAAAAAGAGGTTGGTCGCGCCCTGACCCGGAAGACGGCGAGCGGACGGCCCGCTAAAGAATTCGGCTTGCCGATTTACGGGCAAAACGCAAAAGGATTCCCATGTTGAGCCATCAGGGCTTGTTTTCGGGCACCCTTGTTTCGCTGGCGGACCGCGCGGTCCACGTGCTGGTAAAGGTAATAAAGCGGGCGGTCCGTCGAAACAAAACCTTATGTGGTCGGAAAGCGGGGGCTTTTTTGGGCGGGAATAATACCTTTGCGGCGTGGAAATACTCACTGGTTTTCTGACCGGTTTCGCGACCGGGGTGTTCATCACCTGGTTCCCGGGCATGCTCAACATGCAGGCGGTTGCCACGGCGGTGCGCGTGGGTCGCCGGCGGGCGTACCTGTTTTCCACCGGGCTGGCCGTGGTCATCGGCGCGCAGACGACGCTGGCCGTTCTTTTCGCCGATGTGCTGACCCGTAACCCGCAGACCATCGCTTCGATCAAAAGCTGGGCCATCCCCATGCTCCTCATCCTGGCCGTTGTTTTTACCTGGAAGGGCTTCCGCGCCCGCGCCGCCCGCAAGGCCGACGTCGAGCGGCCGTACAAAGGCGGCCCCTTTTGGCGCGGCATGATGATGAGCGCGGCCAACGTCCTTAATATACCTTTCGTCTTCGCCCTCGCCGGCTGGATGGTGGCGGATGGTTACCTCTCCCGCGAGTTCCCGCCCCGACTGTTTTTCGTGCCCGGCACCGCGCTCGGTGCCCTGCTCGTCTTCTTCCTCTACGCCCGGCTGGCGGACTGGATCAGCCGGAACGCGGCGTACTTCACGCGGAACATCAACTTCTTTCTGGGGGGGTTCTTCGTGCTGCTGGCGGTGGTGCAGGCGGTGCGGGTGTGGTAGTCAAGTAGTCAGGAGTTGGCGCGAAGCGGCCTCCCGGCCGCGAGCAAACCACATAAACTCGCGGCCGGAGGCCACTTCGTGCCAACTCTAATACTTTACCTAAGGCCGACGCTCTTCCCCAAACAATCGCACCTCCCGCTCCAGCACCACCCCGAACCGCTCCTTCACCGTTCGTTGCACGTGAGCGCTGAACGCCAGCACGTCCGCCCCGCTGGCCCCGCCGTGGTTGACCATCACTAGGGCTTGTTTGGCGTAGGTGCCTACCGCGCCGTTGCGCGCCCCTTTGAGCCCGGCGCGGTCGATCAGCCAGCCGGCGGGCAGTTTGACGTGAGCCTCGTCGATGGGGTAAGCGGGCAGGTCGGCGTGCGCGGCCTTGAGGCGGGCGTGGACACCGACGGGCACCACCGGGTTCTTGAAGAAGCTGCCGCTGTTGCCCAGGAAAAACCAGTCGGGCAGCTTGGAGCGGCGGATGTTGGTAACGGCCAGCGCGACGTCCGCCGGGGTGGGGTGTTCGATGCGGCGGTCGGCCAGTTCGGTCTGGATGGCGCCGTAGCCGGTTTGCGGTTCGTGATCGCCGTTGAGGCGCAGGTCGACGGCGGTGATCAGGTAGCGGCCCGGTTCGCGTTTGAAGCGACTGTCGCGGTAGCCGAATGCGCACTCCGCCGGGGTGAGGGTACGGGCACCGACGCCGTATTCCCAAACGTGGACGGCCACGATCCGCCCGGCCACCTCCGCGCCGTAAGCCCCGATGTTCTGAACGGGGGACGCGCCGACGGTACCGGGGATCAGGATGAGGTTCTCCAGGCCGTACCAGCCCCGGTCGAGGGTGTAGCGCACGAACTGGTTCCAGTCCACCCCCGCGCCGACGCGGACGACGACTTCGGGCAGGTTGGCGACCCACGGCTCCCTTCCCCCCTTCGTTTCTTTTGCCCTTTGCTCCGCACCCGCGTCCCCGCCCAAAATCTCGATACCGCCCAGCAAAACGTGTACCGTCAGCCCCGGCACCCGCTCCAGCAAAACCATGTTGCTGCCGCCGCCGAGGACGAGGGCGGGGGCTTGCTGAAATTCCGGGCCTTCCAATTGCTCCGCGTCGGTCAACGCCAGGTACCGCTCCGCCACGGAGGGGAGGTTGAAGGTATTCAGTCGTTCGAGGGAAACATTGTGCCGGATCATCCGTCGACGGGTTGAAACTGGAGGCGCGCCAACGCCGAATATGCGCCGCCGACCCGCTCGCTCAACTCGTCGTGCGTGCCGGATTCGACGATGCGGCCGTTCTCGATCACGTAGATGCGATCCACCTCGCGGATGGTTGCCAGGCGGTGGGCAATGATGATGCTGGTGCGGTTTTCCATGAGCCGGTCGAGGGCTTCCTGTACCACGCGCTCGCTCTCGGCGTCGAGACTGCTGGTGGCTTCGTCGAGCAGCAGGATCGAGGGGTTTTTCAGGATGGCGCGGGCGATGGCGACGCGCTGCCGCTGTCCGCCGCTCAGCTGGATGCCCCGGTCACCGACGACGGTGTCGAAGCCCTCGGGGAACCGGTCGATGAAGTCGAGCGCGTTGGCCTTTTCGGCGGCGGCGCGGATGGATTCCTCGCTCGCGTTGAGTGCGCCGTAAGCGATGTTCTCACGGATGGAACCGCCGAAAAGCAGCACCTCCTGCGGCACCAGCGCGAGGTCTTCGCGGAACCGGTGGAGATCGAAATCCTCGATGTCTTTACCGTCGACCGTAATGCGGCCTTCGTTGATGGGGTAGAAGCGCAGCAGCAGCTTCATGATGGTTGATTTGCCGCTGCCGCTGGCGCCGACGAGGGCGATCTTCCGGCCGGGCTCGATGGTCAGGTCAATGCCTTTGAGCACCTCGATGTCCGGCCGCGTCGGATAGTTGAACCGCACGTCTTCGTACCGGATGCGCCCTTTCAGGGGCGGAATATTATGGGGCGCGAGCGCGGGTGCCGTGGAGGTTGGAGGGGGCGTCGGTGCTTCGCCTTCCAGTTCGTCGCTGTCCAGGATGTCGACCACCCGGTCCGACGCGCCGAGCGCGGAAACGATCTCGGTATAAAAGTTGCCGAGGCTGGCGATGGAGCCGCCGATCAGGGCCGTGAAGATCACGAAGTTGAACAGCGTTCCGTTCTCCATCGTCCCGGCCTCCACCGACAGTACGGCCCGGTAGATGATGTAGAACAGCGAGCCGAACATGACCGTAACGATGAAGGAAGAAAACGCCCCGCGCGCCGTAGCCGTCTTGAGGGATATCCGGATCGTCTCGTCGATGCTGCGCGCGTAGCGGTTGAGCTCGAAGGCTTCGTTGGTGTACGCCTTGACGGTGTTGATGCTCTGCAGGCTTTCCTCGACGATGATGTTGGACTGCGCGAGCTGCTCCTGCCGCGCCTTGGTCATCTTACGCACGTAACGGCCGAAGAACATGGCCGCCACCACGACGACCGGGAAAATGAGGAAACTGACGAGGGCCAGTTCGCTGGCCGTCCATAGAATAATGATCACCGCGCCGATCAGGATGATGATCTGGCGCAGAAATTCGGCCAGCGTCAGGGAGAAAACGCCCTGGATCTGGGTGATGTCATTGGTGATGCGGCTGGTCAGCTCACCCACCCGCGTCCGCTCGAAGAAGGGAATCTTAAGGTGCAGGATTTTGTGGAAAAGGTCTTTACGGAGCGCGCCCATCGCCCGTTCGCTCACTTCGGCCTGCAGGCGAACCCGCAGAAAACTGAGCGGTGCCTGGAGGATGAGCAGGACGGCCAGCAGGGTGAATATCTCGGTAACGCTCAGGTCATACTTTCCTTTGCCCTCGATAACGTTGAGTGCTTCGCCGGGCAGTTGCAGCAGCAACAGAAAGACGAGGCTGCTGATCACGAGGATGACGAAGCTGAGCGCGAACTTCCAGCGGTAAAGCCAAACGTAATCGAAGATGCGCAAGCTGCGATGAAACTTCTCTTTCTGCGAGCGTCCCGAATCCGGTCGGTCCGTTTTGTCGTTAGTTTTAGCCATAGGAAGTGCAAAGGAAACGCATAGCGGTACAAAATGTAGGGTACCGCACAATTTTTGGCGTAACTTTGGGCTTCCTATTACGGGAATATTGCATAAGTCCCCTAAAACGAAATCTCAATACGCTATGCGGATTCAATTCTCGCTTTTTCTTGCCTTCCTTTTTCTTGTTGCTTCTTCTGCTTCCGTTCAGGCCCAACAACTTGAATTCGGGTTGAAGGTCGGTGCGATGCTGTACCGCGGTGACCTCAGCCCGAAAGAATTCGACGGGTACTACGAGGATACGGAGGCCGCCGGAGGGCTGTACCTCCGGTACCGCCCAAACCCCCGCTACGGCATCCGGGTAAACGGGAACTTTGGTCGCATCAGCGCGACCGGTGAGGGGGCAGCCCCAAACGAACGCGGGGAATCGACGCCCGTCACGCGTATTTTTCGCTCCTCCATCACCGAGTTCAACGCGGTGGCGGAGTTTGACCTGTTCTACCTCGGCGACCGGGAAAGCAACTTCTTCGCCCCCTACATCTACGGTGGCTTTGGCGTAACGAGTTTTAACCCGGAAGGCGAGATCGAGGGCGTTTTCACGGAGCTACAACCGCTGCGCACCGAAGGGCAGGGCTCCGGCCTCAGCCCCAATTATGACGCTACGCCTTACGAACTGACGGCGGTATCCCTCATCCTCGGTGTCGGTATGCGCGTCCGTTTTTCCGACCGCATCGTGATCGGCCTCGAAGTCGGCGGTCGTAAGCCCCGCACGGATTACCTCGACGACGTTTCTGATACCACCGTCAACTATCTGGACGTACTGCAAGGGGAGAACGGCGGCCTGGCCGCCCGCTTCTCCAACCCCGCCGTGCAGGACCCCGGCGAGGTAACTGACCTGACCTACAAGCGCGGCGGCGACGCCGAAGACTATTACTTCGTAGGTAGCCTCACCGTAGGCGTGACCATCGGTGCGGGCGGCCGCAAAAAAACGGGTTGCTACACTTTCTAAAGAATCGAGCAATTACCCTTGCTTACAACGGCTTCTCTCGCTTCGGTGGGGGAAGCCGTTTGTAGTGGGTGGCGGGCGGAAGCGAAAGTTCAATTCAATCGCTTTATTTTCGCCACTCGCCACTCGCCACTCGCCACTCGCCACTCGCCACTCGCCACTCGCCACTCGCTAATTTTCTCCATGACCATCTCCCCTCAACTTTCCCTCGTCCTCTCCTCCAAATCCCCCCGTCGCTCGCAGTTGCTGGAGCAGGCCGGCATCCCGTTCACCGTTCGCCCGGCGGACGTGGAGGAGATCTATCCCGACGACCTGCCCGTGCTGGAAGTCGCCCCTTACCTGGCCAAACTAAAGGCCGAAGGTTCCATTGAGCTGTTGCAGGCCGATAACGAGGTATTGCTGACCGCCGACAGCGTCGTCATCATCGACGGAAAGATATACGGCAAGCCTACCGACCGGGCGGACGCGGCCAACACCCTGCGCAAACTTTCCGGTACCGGCCATACCGTCGTCACCGGCTGCTGCCTGATGACGGCCGACCGCCAGGAGGTTTTCGCCGGCGTCACGGAGGTACACATGGCCGAGCTTTCGGAAGCCGAAATCACCTGGTATCTGGATAACGGGGAACCTTTCGATAAGGCCGGGGCTTACGGTATACAGGAATGGGTGGGGCTGGCGAAGATTCACCGCATCGAAGGCACCTATCCCAACGTGATGGGGCTGCCGGTGGATCTGGTGTACGAGCGGTTGGCGGCTTGGAGGAGAAGTTAGTTCGTTAGAATTTAGTACCCGTCACGCATGCGTGACGGGTACTAAATTCTAACGAACTAACTTCTAAAATACTAATTCCTCGTCCACCCAAACTCCACCCCGAAACACCCGCACCGACTCGTACCCCGCTCCCCGCAGCACCGCCATCCCGTCCTCGAAGTTGAGCACGACCTGTTCCGGCGCGTGGGCGTCGGAAGAGAGGTGGACGTGGACGCCGAGCCGCCGGGCTTCCGCAGCGGCGAAGGGGCCGGGGTAGGTAGTGGTGTTGTCGTTGCGGTACATCCCCCGCGTGTTGAGCTCCATGATGCAACCGGAGGCGGCAACGGCTTCCAGCGTTTCGAGGATGGCGTGGCGGTACCATTTGGCGGTGCGGTCCCAGAACCGGTCGGCGACGTTGCGCTTGAGAATGCGGTCTAGGTGGGCGACGACGTCCGGCGGATGGTCGCTCACCATTTCGCGGATGAGTTCGAAGTAGCACTCCACGCATTTTTGTACGCTGCCGCCGAAAATCTCGTCGATGCCCCGCTGGAAGATCGGGTCAGGTCGCTGGAAGCTCCACCGCTCGCCGGTGGCGAGGCGGCCGACGTAGTGCACGGCCCCGACAGTATAAGCCAGTTCCGCCGGTTGGAGGTAGTCACTGTTGACGTTCATCTCCGCGCCGAGGTAATCGACCTCCAGGCTGCGGTAGAGCTCGATCTTGCCCGCGTATTTGTCGATCAACCGTTGAGTTTCGGCGACGTAGGCGGGCAGGTCCGCCAGGTCGAAGAGGCCGGTTTCGCCGCTCGGTAGCGGCGCGTGATCGGAGAAGCCGTAGGTGGTCAGTCCGGCGGCTAAAGCGGCCTGGACGTATTCCTCGGGATCGCCGACACCGTCGCTGAAATGAGTGTGAGAATGATGGTTGGCGGAAGGGAAGAACAGGGGTTCGGAAGGCATGTGGGCAAAGGTAAGAAGGCGGATGGTCAATTACCGCTCCATCCAGAAGAGCCGGAAAGGAGGGCGAACTTTTGCGGTCAAGGCAGGGCGTCCCAACGAGGTTTTTGCGCACCTTCCGTTGCACGCCCGCGTTCGCGCCAAAAGAAGAATCACACTAAACTGACCATCGGGCTAACTTTACTCCCACCTAGCGTGCTTATCTTTCCCGCCGGTGACTTATCGCCATTTATATTCAGATTCATGCAAGGACTTTGGAGAAGGCTGACCACCGCGGTCATATTTGTGATCATCATGGCGGCCGGCCACTTTACCGGGCCGTATACCTTCAGTCTGCTCTTTCTGATCATCGCGGGAGGCTGTCTGTGGGAGTTTTTCGGGATGACGCTCGATCTGCATACCCGGCGCGATAAGATTCGCAAGGTATTCGGCGTCATCCTGGGCCTGACGCCGGTGTTACTGGTCATTACCCTCAAGGTGATGAAAACCAGCGACCCGGAAAACTTCATTGCCCTGGCCGGTTTGCTGTTCTCACCGATGGTGTTTACCATTTTCATCTACGAATTGTACAGCCACAGCAAGGAACCCTTCGCCAACATCGCCTTCATGATTTTGGGCGTATTCTATATCGGTATCCCCTTCGCGCTGGTCAATTTTATTGCTTTCGACGGCGCGGACTTCCGCAACCGCATCGTGCTCGGCCTGCTCATCCTTACCTGGGTCAACGACACGGGGGCTTACCTGGTGGGCAGCATGATCGGCAAAACGCCGCTGTTTCCGCGCATCTCGCCGAACAAGACCTGGGAGGGCAGCACCGGTGGGCTGATCACCACCTTGCTCTTCGGTTGGGGGCTAAGCTTCGTGTTTACCGAAATCCCCTTTACCCAGTGGCTGGGCCTCGCCGTCATCGTCGGCGTCTTCGGCGGCCTCGGTGATCTGGTGGAATCCATGCTCAAGCGCAGCGTCGACGTCAAAGACAGCGGTGACCTGCTGCCGGGTCATGGGGGGCTGCTGGACCGGTTCGACGCGTTTATTTTCGTGGTTCCCTTTGCCGCGGCGTACTTGCTGTATTTTCGTTGATGGGGGGCGTCCGTAATGCCTTTACGCCCGGAGAGGCTCATACGCCCAGAGAAGCCCTTACGCCCAGAGAAGCCCTTTCAGGGCACCTCTGGACTAAATATATTTGCCTCCTCCGGAGACGCATCTGACGTTAATTTGCCTCCGGAGGAGGCAGATACACCGAGCTCCCGAGGCACTCCCGCGAAGCGTCTCAGGGGCCTACAGGCTCAGTCATTATAAAACATAACCTCCCGCTCACCCCCGGCCTTCAGGTACCCCCGGTACATCCCCGGCGTATTGAACGGCATGGCTACGTTGCCCCTGGCGTCGAGCGCGATCAGGCCGCCCGTGCCGCCTTTTTCGACCAGCGTTTTGTTGATCACGGCATCGGCCGCTTCGGCGACGGAGGCTCCGCCATAGGCCATGCGCGCGTGCACGTCGTAGGCCACGGCGTAGCGGATAAAGAATTCCCCCCAGCCGGTGCAGCTCACGCCCGCCGTCGCGTTATCGGCGTAGGTGCCCGCGCCGATCAGGGGGCTGTCACCGAGGCGGTTATAGCGTTTATTGGTCATGCCGCCGGTGGAGGTGCCCGCCGCCAGGTTGCCTGATTTGTCGAGCGCGACGCAGCCGACGGTGCCGTATTTATGGTCGATGTCGGTGATGATGCGGTGGCCTTCGATCTTTTCCTGCTCCACCCGTTCGCCTTCCAGGGCGCGTTGCAGGGAAGACCAGCGCGCCTCGGTGTAGAAGTATTTCGGCGGCACGACTTCGAGGCCCTGAAGCTTGGCGAAGGCTTCGGCGCCCTCACCGGAAAGCAGTACGTGTTCGGATTCGCTAAGCACGGCGCGGGCGGCGCTGATGGGGTGTTTGAGGTTGGTGACGCCACCGACGGCCCCGGCGTTCTGGTCGTGGCCGGTCATAAAACTGGCGTCCATTTCGTTGATGCCCGCGTTGGTGAAAACGGCGCCTTTACCCGCGTTGAAGTGGGGGCTGTCTTCCATGACCCAGATGGTGGCTTCCACGGCGTCGGCGGCCGTGCCGCCCTCTTTCAGCACCCGTTCGCCGGCGTCCATGGCGGCGTTCATCGCGGCTTTGATGCCGGCTTCCCGCTCGGGCGTCATGTTTTTCTTCAGAATGGTGCCCGCGCCGCCGTGGATGACCATGGCGTAGGCGGGCGCGGCGGTTTCGGGCACGGCGGCGTTGGTTTCGGCGGCCGGTTCGGTGGGCTCGTTGCAGGTGAATACGGCAATTGCCAGGAGGAGGAGGATCAGGTTTCTCATGGCCCCAAGATAAGGGAATAAGGGAGTAAAACTGCTCGGCTTGCCACTTCCCACTTCAACACTTCCCACTTGATCCGGGCGGGGGACGCGGGAATGCAAAACAGGGGCCAAGGAGCCTCCGGTCGCTTCCTCTACTCGACGTTAAAGCTGAAGCAGTAGTTCTCCGGCTCCTGATTGCATTCCTCAAAGGTGGTAACGCCGGCCAGCGAGATCACGTAGCCGCCGTACTCGATGCGTGCGCCACGCAAGGTGTCTCTACCCGGCAGGTCTCGGCGGGCAATGGAGGAAACCCGCAGCGTGTCCCGAAAACCGGCATCGTCCGTAAGTACGACGTCGCAGTCGCCCGCGTAAACGCAAACTACGTCACAGGGGCAGAAGTAGCTGCGTACCTCATCGATGCGCAAACCGCTACCGTCGGGCAGCGGAAGAGTGCGGCCGAATGCATACGGGTGACTATCCGACGGACAGCCGGGCGCCAGGAAAGGCCCATCCTTTTCGCAGGCGAAGAGGCAGAGGAAGAAGAACGGCAACAGGTATTTCATAGGATAGAGTACTACTTACCGGTAAAGACGGCGGTGGGGGCAACCACGTTGGCGGCCGAGGTGTTTTACGATAGAAAAAATTCCGGCCGGCGTTTCAAACCTCCCCGATTCGCCGGGCGTACTAAAACCGACATGGCAAACTTCATCGACTACTATAAAACCCTCGGCGTAGACAAGAACGCCGACGAAAAGGCCATCAAGAAGGCCTTTCGCAAACTGGCGCGCAAGTACCACCCGGACGTGAACGACGGTGACGCGGCGGCCGACCGTAAATTTAAAGAAATCAACGAGGCTAACGAAGTGCTCTCTGATCCGGAAAAGCGCAAAAAATATGACAAATACGGCAAAGATTGGGAGCAGGCGGCGGCCTTTGAGCGGGGCGGCGGGCGGGGCAACCCCTTTGGCGGCGGCAATCCCTTCGGCGGCGGCGGTAGTTATACCTATTCCGGCGACGCGGATTTCTCCGACTTCTTCGGCAGCATGTTCGGTGGGGCGGGCGGCGGCAGTCCCTTCGGCGGCGGCGGTGGCCGGCGCGCGCGGAGTTTCAAGGGCCAGGACGCGGAGGCCACTCTCAACCTTAGCCTGACCGACATCCTGGAAGACAATAAGCAGGTGGTGACCGTGGGCGATAAGCAACTCCGCGTCACCATCCCCGCCGGCGTGGAAGACGGGCAAAAGCTGCGCCTGCGCGGGCAGGGCGGCCCTGGCCGGGGCGGTGGCCCGGCGGGCGATCTGTTCGTCATCTTCCGCGTCGCCCTGCCGCCAACCTACCAACGCAAGGGCCCCGACCTCTACCTGGAGCAGCCGGTGGACGTGCCGACGATGGTACTCGGCGGCAAGATCCCCGTCCAGACACTGACCGGACGGGTCAACGTCCCGATCCCCGAACTGAGCCAGAACGGGAAGCGCATCAGGTTGAAGGGGAAGGGGCTGCCGCGCTACAAAGCTTCCGGTACCGGCGATCTTTACCTCAACCTGACGGCCCGGCTACCGGAGGAGTTGACGGAGGAGGAACGGACGCTATACGGGCAACTGAAAAAGACGTAGAAGAACATTTCTTACATCATCCGCTAACTTTGTTGAAAAAAACCTTGGTGCCTCCTCCATTACCGCATCCCGCTCCCACCGAACGCCTCACCTTCCGCCGCGCCACCCTGGCCGATGCCCCTTTCTTCGTCGAGCTGATGAACAGCCCCGGCTGGCTCCGAAATATCGGCGATCGCAACGTGCACAACGAGACCGACGCCGTGCAGTACCTGACGGATCGGATTCTGCCGGCCTACCAAATACCCGGCTGCGGCCCCATGCTCTGCCGGCTGAAAACCGACGGCACCATCATTGGAAACACGGGGGTATACGAACGGCCGGGGCTGGACGTGCCGGACTTCGGCTTCGCTTTCCTGCCGGACTACCACGGCAAGGGCTACGCCTACGAAGCGTCGGTTTCCCACCTCGCCTTCGCCGAAGCGCACGGGCATACCGAGCTGCTCGCTATTACGCTGCCGGCAAACGGGGCCAGCCTGCGCCTGCTTCGGAAGCTCGATTTTCGGGACGACGGGGTGATTACGCTTCCGAATGATGAGGTGGAGCTGCTGTTGCTGCGGTGGGTGGTGGGATGATGGCCGGGGGGGTCGCCCGAGCTTCGCTCAGGGCTCCATCCCCGGCCAATGAACTGAAGACAGCTCCGCAGTCCTAACGCGCCAGTCGTATCCTACCCGCCACGCACAACCCGCCACCCGCCAAAAATAGTAGTAACGCGAATCAGGAGCTAACCGCAAAACGGACGCTTGGAGGTCCGGATATGCCAGGACGCTCCAAGGTCCCGCAACTGCTACGTGGTTAGGACCTGGGAGCGTTCGCCTCACCTGACGAAGTCGGTGAGGTGACCCTCCAAGCGTCCGGGCTAAAATCAAAATATCGGACACGCTACCTCCAGGCGTCCGTTCTGGCTGCCTTAGATTTAGCTCTTGATTCGCGGTAGTAGCCTTTTATCGGGAAACGGAACGCCCTATTCCACCGTGCTCCCCAACCTTACCCGCAATTCCACCCGCCGATCATCACGCAGCAGGTTCAGTTTTACCTCTTCCCCCGGTTCATATTTTTCGAGGGCGAGGAACAGGTCGGTATTCGAGGTGACCGGCTTGCCGTTAACGCCGGTCAGCACGTCGCCGAGGATGAGGTTACCGCGCGCATCCTGGCTGACGCCGCGAATACCGTTTTGAGCGGCGGCCCCGCGGGGGTCGACCCGGAAAAAGGCCAGTCCGCGGTCGGCCCGCAGCTGGCGGTAGGTCGCGCCGAGACTGGCGCGGCGTACTTCACCGTAACGGATCAGGTCGGGCACTACGTAGCGCACCACGTCGACCGGGATGCTGAAACCGATACCGGCCGAAGCGCCGGACGGGCTGTAAATGGCCGTATTCACCCCGATCAGCAGGCCGCGACTGTCGAGCAGCGGGCCGCCGGAGTTGCCGGGGTTGATCGCCGCGTCAGACTGGATAACGCCGCGAATCGGGACGCTGGCCTGGCTGTTGATCTCACGGTCGAGGGCGGAAACGACACCGGTCGTCAGCGTCTGGTCCAGGCCAAAAGGGTTGCCGATGGCGTATACGGCCTGCCCCACGCGAATGTCTTGCGAGCTGCCGACGGGGATGGGCGAGAGGGCGCGGGCGGGCGCGTCGATCTTGAGTACGGCGAGGTCTTTTTCCTTGGCGACGCCGACCAGGGTCGCGTCATAATCTTCGCCGTCGGCGAGGGTGACGATGGCACGGCTCGCGCCCTGGATCACGTGGTAGTTCGTGATGATGTGGCCGTCCGCATCCCAGACGAAGCCCGAGCCGGAACCCGCAGGTACTTCACTGACGTCGCGCGTCCAGTAACTGCGCCGCCGGGCCTTGGTGGTGATGTAGCACACCGAGGGTTGCGCGTTCTCGAACAGGCGGATGGTATGCAGTTCGGTGGGCGTGTAAACCAGGGCTTCTTCGGCGGTCAGGCCGGCCGGAGAGATCGCTTCGCTTTTCGCGCCCCGCCTGGCTTCCGTGGTTTTGACGGATAATACGTCGGGCGCGGACGCGGGTGCCATGGTGGTGGAGGGCGGGGTGGGCAACAGGTAACGCCCGGTCGCGAAGGCGGCCAGGACGATCAGGAAGGAAAGCAAAAAGTTTTTCACGTCGGGTGCTTATTTTTTAACGTAGAGAGATAACGCACGGGGATCGGGGTCTGGTTTAGTGAGCGGGCGGTAAGAGAACGTTATTTATGGTTAATAGCGCGCCCGGCCATCGTACCTTCGCTCTAAGCCAACGACCGAATGATCTACCGACTCCAACTCTGCCTCTTTACTCTTCTTTGCACCTGCGGCCCCGCCCTGCTGAGCGCGCAAGACCACGCCGACTATTTCAAACAGCACCGGTTCACCCGCGCCGACACCCTGCGCGGTGCGCTGCGGCCCGAGCGGACGAGCTTCGACGTGACCTACTACGAGTTGCACCTGGAGGTCAATACCGACGAACGGACCATCGCTGGGCGCGTGGATATGGACTACCGCATCGTGCAACCCACCGGCCATCTGCAAATCGACCTGTTCGCCAACATGGGCATCGACAGCATCAAGCAAGACGGCCGTCACCTGCTGTTCGTGCGCGACGCCAACGCCGTGTTCGTGCAACTGCCCCGGAGGCTGAACCCCGGCGACGAAATTCATACCATGCGCGTATGGTACGGCGGCGCGCCCGTCGCGGCCAAAAACGCGCCGTGGGACGGCGGCTTCGTCTGGAGCCTCGACCACAAAGACCGTACCTGGGTCGGCGTCGCCTGCGAAGGCACCGGCGCGAGTCTCTGGTGGCCGAATAAAGACCACCTCAGCGATGAGCCGGACTCGATGCTCGTCTCCGTCACCGTGCCGAAGCGACTTTTCGTCGCTAGCAACGGTAACCTGCGCGCGGAGGTGGAACTGGACGACGAGCACCGGAAACGTTACGACTGGTTCGTCTCTTACCCCATCAATAATTACAACATCTCGCTGGGCATCGGCAGCTACGTCCACTTCGACAGTACCTACGTGGCCTTCGACGGCGAAGAGCTGGCCCTCGACTATTACGTGCTCGATTACAACCTCGATAAGGCACGCAAACAGTTTCGGCAGGTGGGGCCGATGCTGGCGGCCTACGAACATTACTTCGGCAAATACCCGTTCTGGGACGACGGTTACGCCTTGATCGAAACGCCCTTCCTGGGCATGGAACACCAAAGCGGGATCGCGTACGGTAACAAGTACATGCGCGGCTACCTCGGTGGGCTGATCCCGAACGATATGGACTGGGATTACATCATCATCCACGAAACCGGCCACGAATACTTCGGCAACTCGATCAGCGTGGCGGACCACGCCGAGATGTGGATCCATGAGTCGTTCACCACCTATATGGAGGCCCTGTACGTGGAGTACCACTACGGCGAAAAGGACGCCCGCCGCTACCTGGCCACCCAACGGCCGTTCATCAAAAACCAGTCGCCGGTACTCGGCCCGCAGGGCGTCAACTTCGACGACTTCGGCAGCTCCGATCATTATTATAAAGGCGCGTGGATGCTGCACACGCTGCGGCACCACCTGAACGACGACCCGCTGTTCTTCGGCATGCTGCGTTCGTTCTATCAGGACCATGCGCGCGGCATCGTCAATACGAAGCAGGTGGTGGAATACCTCTCGAAATACGCCGGCCGGAACCTGCGCCCGTTCTTCGATCAGTACCTGCGGCACCCGGACGTGCCGGTGCTGGAACTGCGCGAAAAAGGCAATACGCTGGAATATCGGTGGCGGGTCGCCGCCGAAGGATTCGATATGGAAGTGGGCGTATCAGTAGGCGGAAATGAAGTACGTTTAACGCCGACGACGAAGTGGAAAAAGGCCGCGCGGGGGGTGAAGGCGGAAGACGTGAAGATTGATGAGACGCGATTTTTGGTGGAGCTGGAGGTGGTGGAGTAGCGGTTGGTTTTGTGGTCTATTGGAATATTGGTCTGTTGGTCTATTGAGGGCGGGGCCGCGGGGATGCAAAAGAAGGGATCGGGGGCGTCGTTGAAAAAATCTCCCGCGTAAAGCGGTCCTTCGTACGAATCCTTTACCCGCCGCCACTGGAGGAAGACCGGCTCAGCGAAAGGCAGAAAGAAGTGCTGCGGTATGACGATGACCAGTACGTCTAAGGTTTTGGCATTTATTCATCAGTACCTAAATATTTTGAATGACCAGGCAACGGTAACCATTGTGTTAGTCGTGTTACCGTCGAATCCCTGACGGTTGTCGCGCCGGGAGACGCTTAAAGCTGCGTTAAGGCATACCACCGTTGTCCTCAACCCGATAAGAAAGCGTACTTTGCAACTGATCATCAACCCATTATTTCCCCGGATGTCCGATCAGACCGCTACACTGGATGAATTGGCCGCCGCCTCCGCGCTGGGGCGGGCCTCGGCGCAGCGTGGGTTGTACGAAAGGCTGTACCCCTACGGCATGAGCATTGCCCTGCATTATGCGGGCCGGCGGGAAGAAGCGGAGGAGATCATTCAGGACGCGTTCGTCAAACTTTTCCGGCAACTGAACAAGGAACTGCCTAAAGGCTCGGTCAAAGCTTACATGAGCCGGGTGGTGATCAATACGTCCATCGACCTGTTGCGCAAGCGCAAACGCCAGTTGTTCACCGAGGAGATCACCGATCGCTCGATCGCCGCCGCCGGCAGCGACCGCAATACGGGTGACGACCGCCTGCAGGAAGCGGAGATCTTCCGGTTGCTGCAAAAATTGCCGCCCGCCTACCGCCTGGTTTTCAACCTACATGTGCTGGAAGGGTACACCCACCCGGAAATCGCCGAAAAACTCGGAATAAGTGAAGGCACGTCAAAAAGCAACCTTTCCAAGGCCCGCAAAAAACTCAAGCACCTCGCCGCCGTTTACTATCAAATGAATGAAATTTCGTAACATGGATAAGCTCGAAGAACAGCTACGCGCCAGCCGGCGACGGGAGGTTCCCGATCTTACGCCCCCCGCCGGGGGGTGGGAGGCCGTCAGTGCGCAACTGGCCGCCGGGGCCGGTGCCGCGGGAGCGGCGGCCTCCGCCGTTGAACAGGCCGCAGCCGGTACCGGAGCCGGTGCCACGACGGCTACGGTTGCGGGAAAAGCCGGCTTGTTACTCTGGCTCAAGTCACTCATCGGTCTGGGAAGCGTGTTGCTGATGGGCGGCGCGCTGACCTGGTTCGTAACGGCCGACGATGGAGCCACCGCAAAGAACACCACGGATGCGGACCGCGCGACCACCACATCTTCCGTCATCCCGACGGGTGACGATGGAGCGGTGGATGAAGTCGCGACCACCGCCGGATACCAAGGCGAGGAAATCGACAATTCCGCCGCCGGCGCCGATGCGCGGTTGACGGAGCAATCCGCCTCCGTTGCTCCCGTGACGCCGGCCGCCGAAACAGCCCTTCCCGCCAAAGCGGCGGCTACTTCCCGCGCGCTCAATGACGGGATATCCGTTGCCCCGCCGGTAAAGGTCGCGCCGCCCGCGCCGCCCGTTTCTCCACCCGGAGATGTACCGCCCGCCGTTAAGGCACCGATGAAATCAGGGATCCCCTTCGCCGCCAATTCCGCGGCACCCGCGTCCCCGCCCAACATGGAAGCGCCGGGTGAAGAAGCCGGAATCATCGACCCGTTTGCCACTCCCGCACCCACCAGCGAAGACATTGCGCCCGTCCGCGAGACGATAGCCGCCACCGCGCCACTCAACCCGGGGCTGTACTTCATCGAAGGTAACGACCCTACGATGGGCCTCTCGCCGCCCGCGATCAAGTCCGCTCCCCCGCGTTTGCGTCGCAACGGCCGCCCGAAGGCTCCGGCCTTCTGGCAGGTACACGGTACCGCGGGATATTACGGTTACGAAAGCGGGAGACTGGCGCGGTACTTCACGCAAGATGCCGCCGGCGAATTACAATTTATCTCACCGGATGGCGAAATCCGCTCGTTTACCCCGAGGGGCTTTAATAGCGACGACACACGCTTTAATTACGACTTCTGGTCGCTCCGCGCCGGCATCAGCAGGCAAACCAGTTCGGGTTTCCTGTTCCGCTCCTCACTGATGCTCTACCAGCAGCAATTACGGGTCGACGAAGGCAACACCCGCCCGCCGGGCACAAACGAGATAAGACTTGACTCCGAAGAACGGGAATTCGCGGTAATCGGGCAACTCGGCTTGCAGTATACCTTCCTCAAACGGCATCGTTTACGCCCCTGGGTCGGGGTCGGCCTGATGACTTTTCTTTATTCCAATGTCAGATCCACTGACGTCATTGTCGACGGAGCTTCCGGCCTGTCCGTCGCGGTCAACCAAATCAACTCCACCCGGTACCTGCCCCTGACCGCGAATCTTACGCTCTCCGTAGGCTTGCAGTATCAGATCAATAATCGCTGGTCAGCGGGGGCCATGCTTTGGTCCGGTGCCGACAATTACATCTTCGTCGAGGCACCCGTCAACCTGGAGGTGCGCTACTCCCTTTTTAAATAAGGCGTATCTTTTGGGCTCAAACCAAGCACCCGCTTATGCCCAGGGAAAAATCGGACGACGAACTAAAGCTCTATTATTCCATCGGTGAAGTCGCCGAACGCCTTGACGTGAACGCCTCCCAACTGCGGTTCTGGGAAACCGAGTTCCGCCACATCAAACCGAATAAGAACAGCCGGGGCGAGCGCCGCTTCACCAAGGAAAACATTCGGCAGCTGGAGGAGATTCAGTACCTGCTCAAAGACCGGGGCTTTACCATCGAGGGTGCCCGCAAGGAGATCGCCTCGGCCAAAAAGCCGATGAAAGGTAAGGAAGAAGTGATCGGGCGGTTGCTGGAAGTGAAGGCGCGGCTCTCCGGCTTACTTAATTAGTGTATTAATTCGTTAGTTCGTTAGAAGTTAGTTTGTTAGTGCCGCATGATTTTTTTGACGGTCACTAACAAACTAATTTCTAACGAACTAACATACTAGTCTGGCATCGGCCACCCATACCCCAGCCAGTCCGCCAGGTAATCCACGTCAGACAGTGGTTCGAGTTGCCGTACCGTTCGGCCGGCCGCCGCGGCGCGGGCGAGGGTAGTGGGCAGCACTTCGGCGGTGCTCCAGGCGACGTCGTGGAACAGCTCCGGCGTCAGCTTTCGCATCCCCAGCAGGGTATACCCACCGTCGAGCGCGGGGCCTACGACGACGTCGTGGTCTTCCAGCGCGGCGAAGGCCCGCTCCAGATACGCCGTGTCGATGCCCGGGCAATCCGAGCCGATGATGACGACCCGCTCGTGACCCGCGGCGAAGGCGGCCTCGAAGCCGGCCAGCATCCGTTCGCCGAGCCCACCGGGGTGTTGCAACCGCTTGTGAAAGTCGCTTTCGGGCCAGGCGTCGTCTGGCGTCACTTCGTTGGAATAGTAGAGGTAGCGATCGGTAGAGGTAAGGGCCTGGGCTTGCTCGCGCGTCCAGTCGCAAAGCACATGGTACATCTTGAGGGCCATCTCGTTGCCGACGTCACTGGCGAGGCGGGTCTTGGTTTGGCCGGGAATGGGGTTCTTGATGAAGAGGAGGAGAGCGTTTTGCATTGCGGGTGGCGGGTGGCTGGTGGAAATCAACATTCACGGTCCTGATGGAAAGTTTTCACAAAGAAGCGGGTTTTCGCCTGAATTATAACAGGAACTGATAAAAAGGGAGGGAGGGACGGGATGAAATCATTACGGTTACCCACCCGCCGCCGACCACCCGCCAACCTTCCCGCCCACGACGCGTTAAACCACCGATCAAAAGAAACCCCATGATGCAAGCCCGCTGGAACGGCCAACTCCTCGCCGAAAGCGACGACACCGTAGTAGTCGAAGGCAACCATTACTTCCCCGCCGAGACCGTCAATAAAGACTACCTGATCGCCAGCGACACCACCAGCTTTTGCGGGTGGAAGGGCGACTGCAACTACCACAGCGTTCGTGTAAACGACGAGGTGAACAAAGATGCCGCCTGGTATTACGCAGACCCGTACGAACGGGCGGAGAACATCCGGGGGCGCATCGCTTTCTGGAAAGGCATCACCGTGACCGAGAAAAAATGACCGGAAATATCGACTCCACCACCCGTTTACGGGCACGCTTCGAGGCCGTTCGCGCCCGCTCGGTCAGCCTCTGCGCGCCGCTACAGCCGGAAGATTACGTGGTGCAGCCGCACCCGGACGTCAGCCCGCCGAAATGGCACCTGGGGCACGTGACCTGGTTTTTCGAGAACTTCATTCTGGCGGAATACGCGCCGGATTACGAGCTGTTCGACCAGCGACTCAACTGGTTTTTTAACAGCTACTACGAAAGTCAGGGGCCGCGCATCCGGAGGTCGAGCCGGGGAAATATGACGCGGCCGGAGCTGGCCGTCGTGCTGGACTACCGCGCGCACGTCGACGCGTCGATCGCGGCGTTACTGAAAAACGATCACCCGCAAGGCGATAAGATCGCCGAACTGGTGGAGCTCGGGCTGCACCACGAACAGCAGCACCAGGAGTTGCTGGTGACGGACATTAAGTACATCCTCGGCACCAACCCGCTTTACCCCACTTATCTGGGCGGGGACGCGGGTACGGGGGGCGTTGTGGAAGGCAGTAGCCAACCCGCGAACCACCTGTTTTTCACCGTCAAAGGCGGTCTGCACGCCATCGGCCACCAGGCCGCCGGCTTTTGCTGGGACAACGAACTGAGCGTACACCAGGTCTACGCCGAGCCCTTCCGCATCGCCCGCCGTACGGTCACCAACGGCGAATACCTCGCCTTTATGAACGACGGCGGCTACGCGCGCTTCGAGTTTTGGCAGATGGAAGGTATCGAGTGGGCACGCGGCCTGGAGGTGAAAGCCCCGCTCTACTGGCAGCGGGACGGCGACGGCAACTGGATGTACTACCAGCTGCGCGGCGGCCTGCAACCGGTGGACCCCGACCTGCCCGTCACCCACGTCAGCTGGTACGAGGCTGACGCTTACGCCCGCTGGGCCGGCCACCGCCTGCCCACAGAATTCGAATGGGAGATCGCCTGCCGGCAGTTCAGCCCCGTGATCTACGACGCGCAAAACTGGGTGGAAAGCGAGGCCTTTCAGCCCCTCGCCACCGACCACTTCCTCGGTGATGCCTGGGAATGGACCAACTCCGCTTACCTGCCCTACCCGCGCTATCCCCGTCCGGAAGGCGCGCTGGGCGAGTACAACGGCAAATTCATGATCAACCAGATGGTGCTGCGCGGCGGCTCCTGCGCCACGCCGCAAAGCCACATCCGCCTCACCTACCGCAACTTCTTCCCGACCGACAAGCGGTGGCAGTTTACCGGTATCCGGCTGGCGGCTGACGTAGAAGTCGGCGCATAATTCCATCTTCCACCCGCCACCCAATGAATCAACCCACCTCGCCGACCCTTTCCCACTTCGCCACCGAAGTTCACCGCGGCCTCGCCACCCACCCGCGTTCCTTGTCCAGCAAGTGGTTCTACGACGCGCGGGGCGACGAACTGTTCCAGGCCATCATGGCCATGCCGGAATACTACCTGACGGACGCCGAGCGGGAGATCTACCGGCGCATCGGCCCGAAACTGCTCGACGCGCTGGGCCAAAAAGCATTCGACCTGATCGAGCTGGGCGCGGGCGACGGAAGTAAGACGAAGTACCTGATCGAGCACTTCATCGAAGCGGGGGCGACCTTCACTTACCGGCCCATCGACATCAGCGCGAACGCCATCGAGCAACTCGGCCGGCTGGTGAACGTACAGTGGCCAAAACTACCCTTCGAGCCGCTGAACGACGATTACTTCGCCGCCCTCGACCGGCTGGGCAACAGCGAACGGAAGATCCCACGGCTGGTGCTCTTTCCCGGGGCCAACATCGGCAACTTCACGCCGGAGGGGGCCTGTGAATTCCTGGTTCATCTCCGCTCCTTCCTTCGCCCGGGGGATTTGCTGCTGACGGGCTTCGACCTGAAGAAGAACCCCGATATTATCCTGGCCGCCTATAACGACGAGGCGGACCACACCGCCGAGTTCAACCTTAACCTGCTACGTCGCATCAACCGCGAGCTCGACGCTGACTTCAAGCTCCCGTACTGGCGGCACTGGGAAACCTACGACCCGGTGACGGGAGCGGCGCGCAGCTACCTCGTCTCCCGCTCGGATCAGAAAGTGAAGATCGGCGCGCTGGGGGAAACCTTCGTCTTCGACGCCTGGGAAGCGATTGCGGTGGAGATCAGCCAAAAGTACAGCAGAAAGGAAATCAGGGAACTAGCCGGGGAGGCGGGGTATACGCTGGTTAAAAATTATGAGGACCGGAGAGGGTGGTTTACGGATAGTTTATGGCGGGTGGAATAGTATTTTGGTCTATTGGTCTATTGGTCTATTGGTGGCCCACCACCGTAATTTCAGCAGGTCAAGTACGTATAGATTTGGCCGCGCACGATTGGTCAGATGGCGAATGAGTATTTTCTCGGGAATCAGGTTCGCCGGTTTTAGCAAAAAGGGAAGTTTCTCAACGAGATCGGTCAGGCGGGTACGCAGGTGCGGATGCTCGTTTTTCAGAAGGCGGAGATTGCGGATGGCCTGGCGTTGCTTGGCGAGGAAGACGTCGGTGGGTTCGAGGCCGAGGTGGATGACGAGGTTTTGCCAGGGAAACAATTGAACTTCAGAACCAACGAACCGCTGCCCCCACCAGGTATCCTCGTGGCCATAGCCGATGGAGTTTTCAGGAAAAGGGTGGGCCAGCAACAACCGGCGTGGTGCCATGAAATTGTTGGATTGAAACCCGAGCCAGCCTTCCCGCTCCCTTCGCGCGAGGGAGCGGCTTTCCCGTTTGGTTCCGTATCTCCAGTGGAGGTGCAAAGCAGCGTCGTCGGGCGGATCCGGAGCGTACAGCCGGCCACCGGTGGAGACAAAATCCGGATGGTCGATCTGGAGTGTAATTACCGCGTCGACCCAGCGCTCCAGGAACTCCCGGTTCGGCCAGCCGTCCGCATCCATTAGTACGACGAAAGGCCGGGCGGCATCACGGACCATACGGTTGCGGATCGCCGCGCGACCGAGGTTTTCCGGCAGCTCCACGTAGCGGATGCCGGCGGTGGCGCGCAGTTCCGCCCGCCCCCAGTCGCCGTCGTCCGGGCTCGCGTCGTCGTAGACCAGGACTTCGAAGTCGACTTCCGGCAGCGCGGCGGCCTGCCGTAGCAACTCACGGACGAGCGCGCGCGCATCGTAGCGATATACGGGGAGGCAAACGGAGAGCATGGGGCGAAGATAGGGGGACTTGTGGTCTGTTGGTCTGTTGGTGCTATTGGACTATTGGACTATTGGTCTGTTGGTGCTATTGGACTATTGGTCTATTGATCTGTTAACGCGAATCAAGAGCTAAATCTAAGGCAGCCAGAACGGACGCTTGGAGGTAGCGTGTCCGATATTTTGATTTTAGCCCGGACGCTTGGAGGGTCACCTCACCGACTTCGTCAGGTGAGGC
>ENA-ORXT01002134-ORXT01002134.1-marine-metagenome-genome-assembly--contig:-NODE-2134-length-24583-cov-3.552518_pt1 | contig 24583 bp, 18 predicted proteins | sample MGYA00237868_ERZ511482 | MGnify/ENA metagenome assembly ERZ511482
TCTAACCGGTCCCCGAGCGAACATCGACCGACCGCAGGGAGCGGAGATGGTAGCCGAGGGGCATTCGTGCATTTGGTGATACACACAGTTGTGGTGTTCCGAGTTGACTTTTGTTTCCGACTCATGGCTTACATTTGTATAAGGAGATATTGATACCCAATATTTTACGCCATTCTACCCAACCCAATTAACAATCATTTGCCATGAGGTATTTATTCGGTCTTTTACCACTCTTTGTTGGTGCAGTGATGTTTGCACAGGATGGGGTATTTACAAGAGGTTATTACATTTCTAACGAGGGAGATACGATAAGAGGATTATTGAGCAAGGAGCCGTATGAGGCCCTTGCTAAGGAAGCCTATTTTAAGCCAGCTAAAGATGGGGAACTTGTTAAGTTGTTCCCTCATGAAGTCCGGCAATTAGTTTATGAAAAATACGGAGAAGTACATATTTCTATTCCCCATGTCTTTTTTCAAATGAAAGAGAACAATCTTGATTCTGAAAAAAAGCAGGAGAGAAGATTTATGCAAAAAGTGTTCAACGGCAAGTATGCCTTATATCGACTTCAACTCAGCAATAAAGAGCGGTTTTTATCCGATAGGGATCGATAAACAGGGCGAAAGCTTTACTGAAGTATTTTATATAGAAGCTGATGATGAGTTCTATAAGCTAGAAAACGTCAAGGAATACATTGATGGAGACTTTAACCGCTACAAGAAAAACGAGCGCTATAAAGGTGTCCTAAAATACGTTTTGCAAGACGACGGTATTGAAAATCGTAGAATTGAACGTACTCCTTTCGCCCTCGAATACCTCACGAAGTTGCTACTTGAAACAGGAGATGCTGAAGTGATTTTACCCGTTACGCGAACGCCTGAACCTGAGCCTGATAAAGAAAGAGGCCCTGCCGGTATAGGCGTAAGTGCAGAAGTGGGCTACCCTTTGGTATTGAGCAGTGTCACCCAAAAGAGTGGGCTTAACCTCGGTGGACTTTTAAGCCTGGAAATGAAAATGGGTCGTTAAAACGGCATCTACAGTTCGGACTGCTGGTGAGTACCGCTACGATTGAACAAAAATTAACAGCAAATGGCCGGCCAGACATCAGGGATGCGGAGGTTGTTTTAGTACGCATTCCCGTTGGCATAAGCTACGAACTGGCTAAAGACAAGGACAGTAAATTCGCGGCAATAGTAGGGCTTAATCTGAACATGAATTTTCGAAAATTTAAGGGAGCCGAAGTGGTGAATGTAGGGGGAGACGGAAGAGTTGTTGAAGAAATCAAACTGCTCGAAGAAGGCTCTGGAAACCGTAACCTAACCTTTGAGCTAGGGGCTAAATACGACCGGTTCACTCTGCTCATGCGTGCTTTTACGTCTTTTCCCTGGGAAGGAAATGAAAAAGCACAGGCCGTAGATTTGAACCTGCGGGTGAAATTATTTGATTTTTAGAAGTCAGCGGAAATTGGCAATAGTCTCCATCCAGGGGCTTTTCATTGCACCTGCGCCCCGTCGCCCAAACTGCCCTTGATCACCCCAGCCACCAAAGCAGAAAACTCCCCACCGCCAGCAGCACACAAAGCGGGCTGTAAATTGCCTTGTCCCGCTCGGCAAAAACACCCGTCTGTCCCCGCTGGAAGAGGCCGACTTTTTTAAAATCCCCAATGGCCCGGAAGGTGAAAATACCGGCAACGCCGAGGGTGATCCAGGGCCGCCAGGGGAAGAGGAGGGCAGGGATATTCCCTTTCCAATGACTCAGCATAAGGTAGCCCATCAGCCCAAGGCCAATGGCTACCACCAGGGTCATGAGCCGGAAAGTCCACTGCCGTTCCGGGCGCATCACCTGGTCCCACATTTCCGGAAGCATCGCTCCGTCGAGTGCCCAACGCCCACCTGCGACCCAATAAAAGTGCAATCCGGAGAGGAAAACAAAAACGACAAACAACGATACGGAGAGAAAAGGAATCATGGCTATAGAGATTTGCTGCCATGAAGGTAGTCAGCCCGGACAATATCTGAATTGTACCTTTGCCGCCGCCTTCAGCAATAAGAAGCCAACCAATATTTTATGCTCTCCATTATCATCCCCGCCTACAACGAGGAACGTACGATTCACCTGATCCTGGACAAGGTCCGCGACGTGAAACTAATCGGCGAATTGACCAAGGAGATCATCATTGTAAACGACTGCTCGTCGGACGATACGGCGGGCGCCGTAGCCCGTTACCAGCAGGCGAACCCGGCACTGAATATTCAGTACTTCGCCCACGAGATAAATAAGGGAAAGGGAGCTGCCTTGCACACGGGCATTGCCCGGGCCACCGGCGAGTACCTCATCATTCAGGATGCTGACCTGGAGTACGATCCGGAGGAGTATAATGACTTGCTAAAGCCCGTTTTGGCGGGCTTTGCGGATGTTGTTTACGGTAGTCGCTTTATGGGTAGTAAGCCCCACCGGATTTTATTCTTCTGGCATACGATCGGCAATAAATTCCTCACGACGCTCTCCAACATGTTCACCAACCTGAACCTGACGGATATGGAGACCTGCTACAAGCTTTTCCGCCGCGAGATGATCCAGTCATTGGAGCTGAAGGAAAAACGCTTTGGCTTTGAGCCCGAAGTTACCTCCAAGATAAGCCGCATCAAAAACGTCCGCATCTATGAGGTGGGCATCAGCTATTATGGCCGCACCTACGAGGAGGGGAAAAAGATCGGTTGGCAAGACGGGGTACGGGCGATTTACTGTATTGTGAAGTTTGGGTTGCGGTTGGGGTAGGAGCCGCGGACGCAGGTGCAAAGAATGTTTTTCGGAGCAGTGTTTCCGCCTGGCCAAAGCTGCTTCCAGCCGCGCTATTGATCATAGTGTTGCGCGTGCGGAGCGCTCTTTGGCCGGTCGCGCGTGCGTACGCCTGGCGGGGAGATGGCACAAAAAAAAGCGATCAGCAAACAGTATTCAGAGCTCTTTTGCCTGAATACTGCCCGCTGATCGCTTAGGCTTCCTACTTCCGTAAGGATTAGTCTATCGAGAACAAACTCTGATCGATCTCAGCGTTCACTTCTGCTGCGGTGACCTTCATTTCAATCGGGAAGGGCATCGCGCCACTGATGGCAAGAGAGTAGGGCAACATCACGCCGCCTACCTCCCGGTAATCGCCGATGTCGTTAGTGATCGTCTGGCCACCCTGGCTCTGGACGGTACGGACCTGCAGGCCCGTTTCCTGGTCGAAATAATGACGACTGGTACCCGAGGCTCCTTCTGCGGCCAGGACCACAACGTTCTTTCCATCGATTTGCTCAATGCCGTCGACCTTAACCTTGTCAAGGCTGCTGAGTAGGTCGACAACGGGGAAAAGCGCTGCCTGATCTTTCATTGCAGCATCAATCTCCGGGTTGGGCGGCATCGTCTGCCCCTGTTGGGTCATTTTAGCCTTGCCGTCGTTGTAGCGTTGGTCCATCATCACCATGCCCATCATGGTCATCTGGCTGCTCAGTTTAGTGCCGCCATCCTTGATCATGGTTTGGGTGAGGGTTTGGCCCTGTACGGTAGCTTCCATCATCATCTTGTAGTTCTTCACTTTTTCGATGGCAGCCATGCCACCAATCGCTTCAGCGTACTTCTTAATGACACTTTCTGCCGTAAGGTCGGAGGGGGCTTCCATCTCCACCATCTCCACTGGCTTACCGTTTACGTCGAGGAAATTCACCTTGCCGCTGGTGGCAAATCGGGCCAGCTTATCGGCGACGGATTTATCTCCAACAACAATGATGTTGGTTGCTTTGGGGGTGATGACGTCACGAGCAACTTCCAGCAGGTCATTAGCACTCGTAGCGGCTACTTTCTTCAGGTAGCTGGGGTAGAAGTCACGATCAAGACCGTAGCGAACGGTGTTGAGGGCGTAGCTGGCGATCCGCTGCGGGCTTTCCAGTGCACGGCCGAAAGAGCCGTTGCGCTGGCTTTTGGCGCGGTTCAGCTCGTCGGCCGTTACCGGCTCACTGCTGATCCTGGCCAGTTCCAGCATCATCTGCGTTACGGCGGAGTCCGTTACTTCGTTGCGCACATTCGAGCTGGCGCTGAAGTTGCCAATCACCTTGTTGTTTGATACACTGGAGTAGGCACCGTAGGTGTAGGCCTTGTCTTCGCGAAGGTTCTGGAATAAGCGGCCATTGAAGCCACTACCAAGAATGCTGTTAACGATGCTGGCGCGGATGGCCTCTTTAGTGCCGGGCTGTAGCTCGACGGGGTGGCTGATGATTATGTTTGACTGAACGGCTCCGGCGCGTGGCACGAAATTCACAACCGTACCCTGGGGCCGCTTCGGGGTGGCATAGGAAGGCGTGGGAACGTCCTTTTTCTCCCAGCCGGCAAAGCTCTCTTTGGCCAGCTTCTCAGCTTCTGCCCGGGTGAGGTCACCAACCATTACGAGGTAGCTGCGGTTAGGTACGAAGTAGGTCTCGTAGTATTCTTTGATTGTGGCCAGACTGATGTTGTCCAGGCTTTCCTCCGTCGTCAGTTCCCCGTAAGGGTGGCCTTCCCCGTAGGTAAGTATCCGGCGTACGCGGCTGGCGATGGCGTCGGGGTCAGCGAGCTGGGATTTCAGGCCAGCTACGGCGTCGGACTTTACTTTCTCAAATTCTGCTTCGGGGAAACGGGCATCAAGTACCACCTTGGCCATCATCCCCATCATCTTATCCTTGTACTTGCTGATGGTAGAGGCAAAAGCTCCGTTACCGGAGGTGGAAAGTGAGGCGCCAATGAAGTCAATTTCCTCATCGATCTGCTCCTTGCTCATGTCCGAAGTAGCCCGGCGAAGCATCTGGCCCATGATGTCCCCTGCACCTGCGTTTGCGCCCTCAAGATGCGGCGGCACGTCGATGTAAAGCTGGTAGCTGACGCGTGGTAATTTATGGTTTTCTACGAGTACCACCTGAAGGCCGTTGTCCAGTTTGAAGTCCTGAAAGTCTCCCAGTTTGATCTCCGGCGCCGGCCCCGCAGCGGGGGGCTTGGCCCTGAAGTCATCCTGCATTACAGGAATAGTTGGCGCTTTTTCCGCCATCTTATCAGTAGTTGCTTTTGGCGTGTTACAGCCGGCAAGCAGTAGCAGGGCAAAGAAGCCCAGTAATATGCGTTGCATTAGTTTTATTTTTTCGGGCAGTGCCCGGCTAATTAATTGTTGAAAAAAGATGATGGTGCAGACTGCGGCAGATAATTTGTCACGCCTGTCACGCCTGTCACGCCCTGTCACGCCTGTAAAATGCGGCAGCCTACCAGCCTACTTACTCGGTTTCTCCCCCGGCATCCAATAAAGCGTGACCCGGTTTTCTGGCGTGTAATATTTCTGGGCGACCCGGCGAATATCTTCACGGGTAACGGCCATGTATTTTTCAGTTTCCGTATTGATCAGGTTGGCGTCTCCCTGGTACATTTCGTAGTTGGCCAGGCCCTGGGCGATGCCTGCCATGGTGCCGTATCCTGAAATGGCGGAAGCTTCCACTTGGTTGCGCAGTTTCTGGAATTCCCGCTCACTGATCAGGTCCGTCTGCATCTTCTTCACTTCAGCGTTGAAAACTTCTTCGGCGGGCATGATGTCTGATCCTGGTTTCAGGAAGGCAAACGCAATGGCCAGGCCGGGGTCCTGGGTGGAAGAGGGGAAAGAACCAGCCTGTACGGCCAGTTGCTTCTCATCAATGAGTACTTTGTTCAGGCGGGAGCTTTGTCCCTGGCTCATCACCTGGTTGAGCATGCTGATGGCGTAATAGTCCGGGTGTGTGCGCTCCGGGGTCCGGTAACCCATTACAAGTGCGGGCAGCGGAGCTTTGGCGTCGTAAACGGTGTCACGTACTTCGCCGCCGAGGGCGGGCTCTACTATGCTTACCCTTGGCGGCTCCGCGCCCCGTGGAATACTTCCAAAGTACTTTTTAATCAGCGCTTTGGTTTGTGCCTCATCAATGTCTCCGGCAATGGAAAGGATGGCGTTGTTGGGCACGTAGTAGGTCTCGTAAAACTTTACGTAATCTTCAGCTTCGGCACCGTTGAGATCCGCCATATAGCCAATGTTGGGATCTTTGTAGGGGTGCTTGGTAAAACCGTGCTTAAAGAGTTCGTAGAGAATCTGTCCGTACGGACGGTTGTCGTAGCTCTGCCGGCGTTCTTCCTTAACTACTTCTCGCTGGGTGTCTACACCTTCCTGGTCCACTACGGCGTGCAGCAGCCGCTCGCTCTCCAGCCAGAGGCCGAGCTCAAGTTGGTTGCTGGGTAAAATTTCGTAATAGTAGGTACGGTCCTGGCTGGTGTTGGCATTCAAGGCACCGCCCGCATCTTCAACGTATTTGGCGTATTCTCCACGGTCGATGTTCTTCGAACCTTCAAAGAGCAAATGCTCGAAGAAGTGAGCAAAGCCGGTCCGGCCCTCAAAGGAGTCTTTACCACCTACCTCATACATGATGGAAACCGTCACGATGGGGGTTGATTTGTCTTGGTGAAGAATAACCTTCAGGCCATTGTCAAGGGTGTATTTAGTGAATTCGATGTTGGTTTTCTGAGCGCCCAGGGCCATTGCTGCAAAGCAAAGGACCAATACAGCTCCGAATTTTCTGAAAAGCATAAATTGGTGTGATTTAGTTATCTAACTATGCTAAAACTCAATAGAGCCACTTTCGTTTGGTTTTTGATCGTTTTTATGCGAATGGAGGGTAAAATGCGAATTTTGGGTATGGGAAGGCCTTTATCACTGGTCAATTACGGTGCCTGCTCATAAAGAAAATCCCGCTACGCCAGTTGGCGTGCGGGATTCTGAAAAGAGCAATAGAAAATAAAAATATGGGTTAGGTGCTTTAGGTGTTAATGGGTAAGGCGAATACTACTCTAGATTTTCAGGGAGAACTCAGTAGGGCTAAAACGAATAAGGGTGTTTATTTCCGGTCAAAGGGATAAGAGACATTTGACGTTGACAAATCTAAGGATTAGTGCCCTTTAAATATGGTCAACCAGCGGGCATAAGTCGCTTCTGTCAAGAGGTGACAGAAAGTCTTAATTTCTGTTAAGAATGATGATCTTTTGGTGGACTTTGGCGGCTGCTGACCTAACTCTTTTTACCAATCGTTACTAAAACGGACGGTTCTCAGATCAAATTCCCTGGCTAAAAAAATTAACATTTGAAGGGATGTGAGTAGTTGTATTACTACGATGTTGTCCCTTTCGAACGATTATCGTGCCGAAATTAAACATTTGTTAAATAGAAATACCGGGCTGTGGAAGCCCCACATACCGATGTTTTGACGATACGGACTGGGAAAGGTCACTCCCCTTATTACCTTTGGGTGCTGTAACACACCTGGTCACTTCAGGTGACTTTTGAATTGAGGATCAATTTCAGATTGAGATTGCTTCGGTTCAGGCCTAAAGTGATCATGTGACCACCTTCAACAAGGCTTTGCTTCGGAAAATTTTCTTATCAATTGACCGGGGCAGGCATAAAAAACACTCCCATGCGATACGCAATTTTTCTACTTTTTGCTTTTTCCCTCTTTGCTTGTCAGGAAGCAGCTCCCCGGGTGGAGGTTCAGAAAGCTTCCGTTGACGAAGAAGAATATGAGATTACACCCGTTGATGGCTCTGAGGCATTCCGGGCTGAAAGAAAGGATGCACTTGGTGCTATGGTGGAGAACGGGTTTATCCTCAATGGCCTGAAGCAGGGTACCTGGACCAACTATAATATTGAGTCCAGTGCGCCGGAAAAAATCATCAGTTACATCGATGGTGCATTGAACGGGCCCTACATCGAGCTGGACGAGCAGGGCCGGATTGCCCTGCTTTCTAACTACAAGGCCAATGTGCTGCATGGCCCCTATGGAACGTTCAAAATCGGGCGTGCGGTCACAACGGCTACCTACGTCGATGGTAAGTTGGACGGTATGATGACGGAATACGATTACCGTACCAACAAAGTAAAACAGGAGGCGAGCTACAAGCTGGGAGTACAGGACGGACCGATGCGCTACTACAACGAAGAGGGGGCAATCACACTCGAATACCAGTATAAAGACGGCGAGCGGGTGTCAGGTGGGATCGTTGAGTAGCTAAAAGTCCCGCCGCTGGTTCATGAGCAGTTCCTGAAATGCCTTGGGCGTCATGCCCATTTTGTCCCGGAAAACCTTGAAAAAGGTGCTCTTGTTCTTAAATCCGCACCTTTGAGCAATGCCGAAAAGCGTCATGTGGCGGGAGTCTCCGGCCAGAATTCGCCGCTTGAATTCTTCCAGGCGATAAGCATTGATAAACCCGAGGAAATTGGAGTTTCCGTGAAGATTGATGACCTGACTTAGGTACTTAATGTTCGTTTCTAACCGGCCAGCCAGCATCCGTAAGGTCAACTCACTATTGAGATAGAGTCTTTCCCGCCTCATCACGCCCTGAACCCGCTCAAAAAGCTGGATCTCATTGAGCCCCCGAAGGCTGCTGGAACGATACCGTTTTGATAAAATGGAATGCGCTTTTCCGGAATCTATTGCTGCGAAGTCGTTCATATCACCTTCCGACTCAAAAGCCAGAAAGTTGATCAGGTTCTGCTTGTGGTCATGCACCGGGTGAATGGCCAGCTTGCAAACGTAAGCCTCTCCGCTTTTCCGATAATTGATAAGGGCGTCTTCAAAAGGCTTCTCTTCCGCAAGTGCTTTTCGTATTCGTGAAATGGCCTTTTTGCTTGATTCCGGCCCCTGAAGAATTTTACTGGGGCTTTTGCCGATCACTTCTCTTTTAGTGTAGCCGGTCATGACCTCAAATTGGTCATTAACCCACAAGATCCGACGCTGAGGGTCGGTCAATATAACGGATGTTTGTTGCACTACAAAAAGTTTATTCGAAATAATGAGACGACCAGGTAAGTATAAGCCCTAAGGCATTATACCTAAAGATAAGGAAAAAACAAGGGATGCAGGTGGAAAAACCGGTGTTCATACTTAGATGTATTGGTCGGTAAAATCCTTAATCTGTGAATGATGACTTAAGTTTGTCCGTGCAAAGCAGTAGCTCAGGTACGGGAGTAGGTTTGCATTTATGTCGCTAAACTACTTTTACCCTTTAACCACATAAGGGAGAAAAACCTATTTTTTGGATATGACAGCTGATCAATCCGTCGGAAAGCACCATCGTTATGTATCGGGCATTCCCTACCTGTTAACTACTGGCCGGCCTGCGCCGGGGGGAAACCTTCGGGGGGCAGGGGCTTTGCCCCGTGCTTTAAGGGTGGGGCTTAACGAGCTTGGAAGCGGAAAGGAGGTATACCTGAAGCTAATGGATGGTGCCGGGGAAGAGCGGGTACGCCAGCAGCTAAAGGGGATGCTTCTCCAGTACATAGAAGTGGCTGGTAGTAGCCCCGATGCTCCTTTACCACTGAAAGTTTTCGGTCCCTATGATTTTGCCGCTACGGTGGGCTTATGGCTAAGAACGGCGGATGAGCCTGCGTCGGCTTTACTGAGCCCTTTCATTTCAACGGATAGTTTTGAGTTTACGCCCTCAGAATTTGTTGATCTGCGTGAAAGAATAGAGCGGACGATGCACCGCTTTGCCCGCTTACCGCAGGTTTCAAAATCATTAGAAGACCTCAATACGGGCTTTTTCCGTCACCGCAGCCTGGAAGAAAGCCACCAGTTCATTACTGATCGTCTGACGAATTACCTTGAGCGTTCGGGAGTTTTACAGCGGGGTTATCAGATGTTGATCAATGGGCATGCCCGTAGAATGCTTTTTGATCGGCAGGGAGAATTGGCAGGCCGGCGGCGGGTAATCACTGATCTTCAGCACGAACTTGACGAATTATCGGAGGTGAGCGGCCGGCAGGGACGCCGGCAGCTACGTGACGCTATCGCCTCCTGGTCAACGTACCGGCAACAGTGGTACGGTGATGCTGCAGCGGTGAACCCGCAGCTCCCTTTTCCTGCTTTGCGGGAAAGTTTGAAGGAGGAAATCAAAGCGCTTGATCAGCAACGGAAGAACCTCAACCGGGAGATCCGGCCCGCCACCCTTTCTCTCAGTCCGGCTACGGTAGCCAGTGATGCACCCTTAGCGTCGGCACTCAAAAAACTGGGCGAAGACCTAAGCTCCCTGGTTCGGGAAATTGACGAGGCCGGCCTGTACCAACTTCCCCTCGGGGGCACGGATGCAGCCACGGCACCCCGGCAACTACAGTTACTGGAAGGCGTTCGCGACCGACTGCGCAACACCCACCGGCACTTACATGAGCTGGATGATTTTTACGCCCGCCGCCACTTCTGGTACGAACAACCCGCCCGCCTGAGGCGGCTACTGGCACCGCTGCGTGAACTGCCCACCGAAGAGTGGGAGGAGGCCTTCAGCAGCTGGTATTTCGAGCGTTGTTTGCAGCGGGTAGATACAGTGAACGAGGGGCACCTTGACCCTGATACCCTTACTGATTTATTGGCCAGCCCAACTACTGAGACAATGATTGACTGGAATAAGCTCAAAGTTCTTTCACCGGAAGATGCCTTGCCAAAGGATACGGAGGCGGGGGCATTTTTTATTGATCTTTCCGGTGGTGACTGCCCCGAAGGGTGGTCGAAAGATCGCTTCCTGAGCCTGCGGCCACTGCACGACGCTTCAGCCAGTCATTATCAATTGGCGGGCCGGCTGGAGGCTGGTTTGTTATTTGGGCAGGCATTTTTGCCCGTCTCTGCACCAGACTGGGCGGAGGTAAGAACCACCGAGCCGCCCCCCGGTAGTAATGGCAGGCTTAGCCTGCAAACGGAAGAAGGAAAGGACTGGCAGACATTGGCTGACTGGGACGGATCATCGGGAGCAACGCTAAGGCTCTTTTTACCCACCCAAATGTTGCCTGAGGACGGTGAAGCGCTGCTGAGGCGTGTGGGAGAGGTCATGACCGTAGCGCCAAAAGTCAGGATTTTCCATGCCTGGACCAACGATGGCATTACCCGTGCTTTGCTCAGTGACGGAGTGACGGCAGCATTCCTGGCCGCCGTACTTCTGCGGGCGGCGGAAGCCGCCACGGCCCGGCCTTACGACCGGGAGGCTTTGGTGGCCCTGGGCCGGGAGTATCGTATGCGCTGTGGGGTGCCTGATCCGGCTCCACACCCCCTGGCCGAAAACCTGCGGGGGCTTTTGGCGGAGCGACTGCCGGATCACTTTTTCGAGCTGCACCAAGCCTGGCGAGATACCTTTTTGCCCCTTGTAGTACTGGCCCCCAGCGGTCGGAAGACAGTGCTTTTACCCGATGGACGCCTGCCGGGCCGGGCCGGGGAACGGGCGGAAGCGCTGCGGCAACGAGAGCTCCGGGCGGCGGGGTTCCATTGCCTGGGCCTCCGGGCTGACCGGTTATGGATGGGGCTCAGCGAGGAGGTAGATCAGATCGTAAAGGCGATTAAGGAAACATAGCATTAGTGGGCGCGGGCCCGCAGGTGCAGGGTAGGGGCAAGAGAAGCAATGCTTTTTTACTTCCCCCTGCACCTGCGGCCCCGCGCCCTAATTATTTTGCAGCTGCTGCTCACTGTCCTTCCTGAAACTTCGAAAGAATTCCTTCAGGGTGTCAAACTCCCGCCGCCAGCTCAGGCCCACACCGCCCTGAATGCGGCGGCCGCTGGCAATGTCAGGCTCCAGGCGCTGATAAAGACGGAGTTTCAGGGTACGGGCATCGTTGAGGACGTATTCTATGGCCAGGTTATTACCAATAAAGGTGCCAGAGTTGCCGAAGGTGGCCAGCTGGCTGTTGTTCAGTACGTTAACGTCTCCCCTTACGGACCAGCGGTTGTTGAAGTCTCGCCTGAAAGAGAACTCCAGTGCAGAACTACGGCCGTCATTATTATTGCTCAGGCCAGAATTCCGATAGCTGTTGTAGGCCAGGTCAAACTCGAAAGAAGAGATGAACGCGTCTTCACCAAAGGCATTTTTCAACAGGTCATTGAGTAGTAAACTGAGGTAATTGGAAAGCCACTCGCTGAGCGTATTGATGGCTGCATCCGAGATGCCAAAGGAAAGATCAGAAGGAAGAAACTGACCGGCAACGATGAGCCCGAATACCTGACGATTGAGCTCGTTTTGGTCCAGTAGCAGCAGGCGGCGCTTGTTGTTGGCGTAGCTTTCCAACTGTCCGTTCAGGTTGGGGAAGCCAATGTCAAAATTGATGTCCGGCTTACTCAGCAGGCCATCAAGTTTCAGGGTGAGATCGATCTCCGTTGCGTTGGCTGCGAAATCAGTAAGCTCCTGAGGAGCAGTAACGAGGTACTCCTGAATGAAGGGAAGGATGGGCGTTTCCAGGTTTTCGTAATCAGCCGAAATATCAAGGGTTGCGTCGAAGGGGCTACCGGTCCAGCGTACCGTCCCTCCGGGCCGGACGGAAAACTCCTTATTGATGAATTTCTGAAAGGTGAAGAGGTAATTACCGCCGGTAATATTGTAGGTGCCAAACATCTCCATATCTCCGTCGCGGGGGATGTTGAGCTGCAGGTTGCCATTACCCTGGCCCCGAAGGATATCACCTACCTCTTCATCGAATATGATCTCTCCGGTCGCTTCGTCGGTAACCACCAGGTCCATCTTGAGGCTTACCCCGGTTGGCGTTGTGGCCGTTTCCGTATTGCTTTCCTCGGTATAAACGCTGCGATTAACAAAGCGGACATTGTCGATCGGCCCCGCCTCAGACCCGTAGGAGATGGGTATGGATAATTTGGAATCTCGGCCAACGGTGGCGGAGACGTAAATGTCTGTCTGCTGAAAATTACCACTAAAGGTCACCAAACCACTACCGATGGCCATACCATAAAAGTTAGGGTTTTGCCCGGGGGCAAGGTCAAGAGCCAGGAAACGGTCGGTCTTGATGTTGGCGTTGAGGCCAAGGTTTTTCAGCCGGTTGTGGGTCATGCCACCGCTGAGTTCGGCACTGTTGCCAAAACGGTCAATGAGCCGGGTACCCGTCAGGTCAAATAAGGTGTTGTTGATGTTGACGCGGCTCTGGTAAAAGCGATAGCGGGTCTGTAAATAATCAATCGTAAAGGCACCTCCCAGTGCGTCGATGTAGCCATCAACGTCCAGTTCCTTGGTGGGCCCCTTAACGTTCAGCTTTGCATTGAACTCTCCGGTAATATCGGATACCGAGCCACCGACCCAATACTTGGCCAACTCCAGAGGATAACCGTTAATGCCCACATTCAGGTCCAGATAGTTTTTCTGTTGCTTTGGTAATGGGTCTGATGCAACCAGGTCAGCTAGGTTGAAGGTCGCTTCGGCAATGATTTGGGCAGTATCCCGATTAAGATTCATATATGCCGTCAACTGGCTCCGGGGGTTGGGAGCAGAAACATCCAGTCGCAGGTAGCCATAATCCTCCTTATTCATCAGGAACGTATCGGACCGGATCTGGGCGGAGATGCCTTCCTGCCGGAAGACGTCAGCGACGGAAATATTTATGTCAACGTCGCCACTGAAATCCAGCGGAGGGTAGTTCCATACGGAATCGATCAGGGCCAGGTCCATGTTGATAAGGTCGAGGTTCAGGCCGTCTTCTCCGAAGTTGTTGAGCCGGATACTGCGCCGCCCGCTGCGTAGAGCGAAGTTCTGCGCATCAATCAGGCGCGGGCCGAAAATGATGTAATTCCCCTGGCTGATCTGCCATCGCTGCTGGAAAATTTCCAGCTGAGAGGCATCAAACCGCAGCTCGAAATTCTGACTGTCGGGCAGGCTGAGCTGTCCGTCGAGGTTGATCCGGTCAAGAAAGATATTGTCCGGGTCGCCGCCGTAAGTGATGCCAAATTCAATCAGCTCATTGTCTACCAGGCTGAGCAGGGTCAAGCGGTTAAGGAGAGGGCGGTTGTTGACGAAAGTACTGTCAACCGAAAAGTCCAGCTCCCCCTCGTCCTGATCTCCCTTGGATTTAAGGACGAAATCGACGAACCTGAAGTCAGCAAATCTCAGACTCGGAGCGATGAACTCCGCCGTGAGTTGATCCTCAAAGCCATCATAGGATCCGCTTAGAGAAACATCAACAATGCGACCAAGCTGCGGGCTGATGAGGCGGTTAAGCCCCCTGGAGTCCCGAAATTGCAGGTCAAAACTGAAGCGATTGGGCGGCGGTACATTACGGGGTGCTTTGATGTTTAACCGGCTGGCCCAGGCGGGGTAATAGTTGCGCAGGTAATTGGTAAGGCTGGTGGGGACCTCCTCGAGATCAAAGCTGCCTACGATTTCTCCGGTAGCAATGTCACTTTCAAGTTTCACTACTTTTTGCCCTTCGGCGTCAAAAGTACTGTAAGCCAGCAGGCTGTCAATTTCTACTGTAAGTGTATCAATCAGTACTTCAAAGTCAGACAGTTCGACCCGACCCTCCATTTCACTGAAGTTCGTACCTACGAGGTTCAGGTCGATGCCACCAGAAAGAGCGATGGCTTTTTTGCTCAGGTTGAGGGCCAGCAGGTCGAGCTCTCCGACGGTCGCGTCGAAGTCAAAAGTGGGGATGGAATCCCGGAAGTCGAGCTCCCCGAGGAAGTTGAGGTCGATGTTCTCATCGGCAATTTGGAAGTTCCCGTTAAAGAACTTCTCCTCCAGCCGACCATCAATGATGGCGTTAGCGTAGGTGTAGCCCCGAAAATTGAAATCCTGGATGGTCGCATCCAGATCTGCCCGGGCGGAGGCGGCATCCAGACCAATGCCGTTTTCTATCGCTCCGCTGAAATTGACGATGCCGAAATCGGGGTTGTTTGTCCATACCCCCAGGTCAAAGTCATTCAGGGCCAATTGGCCTGAATAAGTAGCCGGGGCGTTGTCATTAATTACCAGGGCCATGTTGAAGATGGTCTGCCCGATGTCAGTACGCAGGTCTCCGGAGGCGAAAAAGTCAGTAAAGAAGCCGTCAAAGCTTCCCTTAAACTGAAGGGTGCCCAGCCGGTCAAAATTCTCCGGCGGGGTAAATTCAGGGATTAGCCGGCGAAGGGTGTTCATGTTGGTCGTCAGGCGCTTCAGATCGAGGTTGAGAGATTCGGATCCACGTTTGGCCAGGTTACGGGAACCGAAGCTGCCGACGAGGGAGGTGGAATTGTCCAGAGAGATTTCTATGTCCCGGCCCCGAAGGTTGTTAACCCGGCCGCTGAGGCGGCCGCCCAGGGTTAGTTTTCGATCGAGATTATCCCGAAAGAAGGTATTAAAGCGGAGCTTACGGGCGAAATAGAGCAAGTCACGAACGGCCACCTGGCTGTTCTTAACCTTCACGTCCATGCGTACTTCATTGTTGAAATCTGCCCAGGAGCCCCAACCATTCCGGAAGTTGAACCGGAGACTGTCCGATAACTTACTCTGGTCCGTCACAAGCTCTAAATCGTATAGTTGTAACTCCGTGGGGGTGATTTTTAAATCCTGAACACTTAAGCGGTCCAGCACAAATCCCGACTTTTCTTCCAGGCTCAGGTGCTTGAGTTTAGCCAGAAAGTTTCCGTCGTAAAAATTAACGTCGATCAGCTCCATGTCAATGCCATATACACCCAGGCGGGCAAAATCAACGGCAGAAATGTCTCCGGTCTGAATGGGCTCCTTGCGGAAGTTGTCCAGCTCGTAGCCACCATCAATCACCTCAATGCTCCCGGCCAGGAAACGAAGCGCTTGCTGGCTGGTGTCCTGCACGAGGCTGTCCAGCTTAAGCAGTGCCGGATCGATGGGAGAGGGGATGATACTGGTTTGGTGAACGAGTGGTTTGCGTAGCTCTGTACTGGCAATGCGGACTTCACCGTTCGGGAGGTCGAGTTTATCCATCCGGACAATGCCTGATTCCAGGCTGACGTCAAAGCGCTGGCCCTTCACACTGTCGTTTTGAATAAAGGAGATGCGGTGAAGATCCACTCTTTTCAACTTCAGGTTGAGCGGGCTGCTCCCCGCTTCTTTTTTTGTAGTAAAGAGCTTGTTCAGGGCGGTAGTGAGGTTGCTCTCGGGGTCTCCCAGGTTTCGCCGGATCTGGAAACGGGTGTCTTCAATCAGGATACCCTCAATTTCCAGTCCGTAGAAGATGTTGAAATTGGCTTCCAGGGTTTTGCCATACAGCAAAGTGTCCCCGTATTTATCTTCAATGAATACGTCTTCGATCCTCAGCTGGTCAAGCCACGAAAGCCGTGCTTTGCCCACGGTCACCCGGGTCTCCAGGGTTTTGCTGATGGAGTTGGTCGCCTGCCGGGCGAGCCAGTCCTGTACCGGTTGCCATTGAAAGAGAAGCACCAGACACACGAAGATGAGAATAGTCCAGATAAAAGTCCGGCGCACCCACTTCCATACCCGGCTCCCTTTGCGGCGGGGCGGATTCGGAATTGGCTCTTTCTGTACGGCTTGTTGGTTCATGCGCGGATGCAGACCGCGAAAATACGCGCGTTCCCCTTTGAAACGTAGTGGTTGACGGATTAGTTAGCCAGACACTACTTTGAGCGTAATTTTTAGGGAAATGGTAACGGTTTAAGGAATGAAGTTTGGGGGAATCTGTGGCTCACTTTCAGCTGCGCAGCAGCCCTCTGCGTCCTCTCCCTCTTCTGCGTCCATCTGCGTGAAATAACCCTCAGCTGCGCAACAGCCCTCTGCGTCCTCTCCTTCTCCTGCGTCCATTTGCGTGAAATAACCCTCAGTCGCACAGCAGTCCTCTGCGTCCTCTCCTTCTTCTGCGTCCATCTGCGTGAAATCCCCTTCATCTGCGCAGCAGCCCTCTGCGTCCTCTCCCTCTTCTGCGTCCATCTGCGTGAAATAACCCTCAGCTGCGCAGCAGCCCTCTGCGTCCTCTCCCTCTTCTGCGTCCGTCTGCGTGAAATAACCCTCAGCCGCACAGCAGCCCTCTCTCACCCAAACTGCCAAATCAACTGATTAATAAAGAAGAAGACGACCAGGTATATCCACAACGCATCCAGGAAATGCCAGTAAATCGTCAATAAGCGAAGATTCAGCCGCTTCGCCGGGTCAGAAAAATAGACCAGCACGGACACTGGCTCCCGCATATACTTCCTCGCCCGATACAGAAATACCCCAAGAAAAGGGATGCCCCCGATCACGTGCGCGAAGTGTAAGAAACTGATGACGTAGAGGTAACCAGCGGAATTATCGGTAGTGATGTAGATCTGCTGGGCAAACAGCTGGTACCAGGCCAGGCACTGCATCCCCAGGAAGAAAAAAGAAAGGCCGAGGGTTACCCACAGCATGTTGGTGTACTCCTTGGTGTCATCCGCCAGGTAAGCGCGCTTGGCGCGGATCATCGTGTAGCTACTGGCCAGTAAAATACCGGTGTTGATCAGGAAAAGCAGGGGAAGCTTAATCGGTGGCAAGTCACTTTGCACCCGGGTATACACGAAGGCTGCCGTCAGCGTCAGAAACAACATCGTCAGGCTGATGATGAGGAGCATAAGCACGACATTCTTCGGGTGGAAGGCGAAGTTGTCATTAGTCTCATCGATGGGAGGGGCGACCTCGTAGGGGCGGTTTTCCATTTTAGTAATGTAGTATTGTAGGCGGTAGTAGCGTAGTGGCTGCCGCGAGGGGGGGGGGGCACGTCGCTGCGCTACTGGAGGGAAGGATGCAGCTTTAACGCTCTGATTGCTTAGTTTTTGGCTTATTTCTGCGGCATTTTTCCGAGCAGTACTTCACCTCATCCCAAACCTTCTCCCACTTCTTTCGCCAGTTGAAGGGGCGGTTGCATACGGGGCAGATTTTGGAGGGGAGGGGACGGGGCATGGTCTGTAGTATTGTAGTCTGGTAGTCTTGTAGGGCTACCGCTGTTTTATGGCACGCTGCTGCGCAGCTGGAGGTCTGGTAGCAGAGGGGCACCTATGGGGTGAGGCAGTCAAAGCGTCAGATAATCAAAAAGCCACGCACGAGCGAAGCGAGCAAGAGACGTGCGGCAGCCTACCAGACTACCGAACTACCCTTTCCCTTTCAGTTCAATAATCTCATCTTCCACCTTCTTCGCTTCATCAATGATGGCCGCGTAGGCTTTGAGGTCTCCACTACGCTGTACGTGCATCGCTTTTTCCATTAGCTGGGCGTGCTTCTTTTCGAGCGCTTTCACGGGGTCTTTCTTGAATAATCCAAACATAGTTTACTATTTGTTGGTGTAACGGCCTGGGGCGGGAATGGTTCTGGCAGAAACGATCGGGTGGTGAGAATCGGGCACTTCGGCAGGATCATTGGGGGCCGCGGCCGCAGGTGAAAGGTGCGGATGAAGGAGCAGTGCTTTCATCGGGTGATGATCGTATCTTGCCCATCAAAAAGATGATCTGCCATATCCGAATACGTCAGCTTTTGGTGGCTGCTGCTTTTCCGCTGTTGTTTTGGTCTTGTCAGCAGAAAGAAGCCCCGCCGGAGGTAGTGGTAGTCATTGATATGGTCAAATTTTTCAACGAAAATCTGCCCCTGGAACTGCCCCGTTGGCATCCGGACCCCGGAGGCGGAGCGGTCTACCTCGCTGGAACAGCGGGCCGACGCAGCTTCCTGATCAATCCCGGGGACATTGACCGGAGCCGCTTCTCCAAGGATACGCTACATATCGCCCAGCCGTGGAGTTATTTAACCTTCTACGACGACGAAACAACCAGTTACAACTACGTTGCGGCCGTGTATGCTCCGGAAGACAGTAGTCGTTTCGGTGCCAATGCCTTCGTTCTGGAAATATCCACTCCCGAGCTGTTTGCGACCGATAATCCGGACGACTCAGCACTCAACTATCTGGCCGTGGCACTGCATGAGTTGGCGCACCTGACCGAGAACTATGTCGAGCCCCCGGGCACCCTCCCGATGATGCTGCAAGCGGAGGCCTACGAAAAGGATTCTCTCCTGCGGTCAGCGGTCTCGGTAGAAAATGAAGTCTTGCTCGCTGCTCTCGCTGCCCAGGACTTTGCGGAGCGGAACAATCAATTACGTTCCTATCTCTCGCTGAAAAAGAACCGGGCCGCCCGGCAGACTGAAGCCGTAAATCGTACCGAAGATTACTTCGAACTGGTGGAGGGCTACGGCCGCTTTGTGGAGCATCTGGTGCAGGAGCGCGCAGGCTCCTTCCAAAACCAACACTTGCTTGAAGTCTTCGGACCAATTCCCGACTATGACCTCGACGAGATTGCATGGATGTACCAAACGAAGGGGAACGACTACTTCTACGTACTTGGCTTTAACAAACTCCGCCTGCTGGCGGCAGCGGCAGATTATTCCTTCGTCCAATCCCTACGGGGCGAAAGCGACAAAACGCTGGACGACTATTTGTGGGATGTATTGGAGGAATAGGATTTAGGGGCTTAATCTTTTCACTGAGCCGACCGCCGGCTTCCTCCCACTAAGCCGTCGGCCCGATTCCCGAGGAACGAGAGCCGGTCCGACGGCTGGCTGGAATGGAGCGCAGCAAATCGCACCCTTCGAATTTTGCCGGTTAAAACCGGTGCTGTGTTACGAAGCTCTCCGAGCTGGCGATCAAAGTAGCTCGGAGAGCTTCGTAACACAGCACCAAGTGAGCTTCGCTGCTGCCTGCGGCGGTCAGTCGGATGCTTCATTTTTAAGACGAACCTCCTCCTTCAGCGTACGCAGCTCCAGCGTTTCTTCGAAAGATGATTCCTCTGCCATTGTCAGGTTGTTTTCTTCCGGCAACTGAAACGGCTCCCAACTCACCTCCACTGGCCAGGCCTGTTCTTGTTTACCGAAAAAGCCGGAAGTCTTCAGGTAGAGTTCCCAGGTGTAGCCCTGGCCGTCATCATCATAACTGGTCGGGAGGTCTACGGTCGGCCAGGGTAAGGTGGCCTCTACCAGGTGGTCTTTGCGGGTGCCAATATCGGATAGACTGTATTCTTTATGGTATAAATTGGTTCTCTCCAGTTTGGTGGTCTTACCATTCTTCCTTTTCTCGATGGCAACTACCCGCAGGCCGATGCGGGCCTTTTCCCAGCTGCCGTCGCCACGGTCCAGCATCCGGAGGCGGAGCTTACCGTCCCGCCCCGGGCTCAGTTCCATCGGGGTGTCCTTAAATCCGGTGAGGCGGAGCATGAAAAGGGAGGCAATGATAAGGGAGAGCAGGAGGCCAAGATAATGAATCAGGTAAGCTGGAGGAACAATGCTATTCGAGATCAGAAAAAAGATCAGGTAGCCTACCGGAGCGGCGAGGTAGATCATCTCACGTTTCTTGAAATGACGAACGCGAAGTTCCTGGCCTTCCGCCCGGTAGTTGCCACGGCCATTAATGACGGGGACTTGCAGGCGATGAACCCCAACGGAGGATTTACCCCCAATCCTCATGAGCGATTGTAACAGATTTTTAGAGTTCCCTTGTTTTGACTGCTCGGGGCTAATGGTTACCGTAAAGCGCCAGTAACTATTTGGCTGTCGGGTCAGACTGTTGATCCGGCCGAACCTTTGCTTAAAGTGAAAGGGAATTTTCGTCTGAGAGCCACCTTCCAGCAGACGCGGACCACTAATGGTAATTCTCGAGATGTGTTCGGACGACTCAAAGTCTTTTCCCGTGACGAAAAATTCCAGCTGCCCTTCGATTCGGAGAATACGAAATGATAGGTACGGATGCAGGATCAGTGCTCCCTGAAGCTGATCACCGATGTGATAGTTAATCCTACCATCCATCCCGTCCAGGTGGCAACCAATGCGGACGCTGTTTTTGCCAACGGAGATGTTTCTTTTAGGGAAGGTGATCATAATGATACTGGAGCATGCATTTTGAATGCACAAATTACGGATCTAATGAGAGATTGTAATGTTTTATCCACCAAGCCGTCCGCCGGCTTCCTCCCACTAAGCCGTCGGCCCGATTCCCGAGGAACGAGGGTCGGTCCGCCGGCTGGATGGAATGGAGCGCAGCAAATCGCACCCTTCGAATTTTGCCGGTTAAAACCGGTGCTGTGTTACGAAGCTCTGCGAACTGGCGATTAAAGTAGCTCGCAGAGCTTCGTAACACAGCACCGACTTTAGTCGGCCGCAAGGCGCGCGCGCAACCGGTGTTACCCACCATTTCTTCAACCATCACCTCCATTTTTAAGACGAACCACCTCCTTCAACGGATGCAACTCCAGCGTTTCTTCCGTGGAGGCTCCTTCTGCGGCTGTCGGGACAATCTCTCCTGGCAACTGAAAAGGCTCCCAACTGACGCTTACCGGCCAGGATTGTTCCTGAGTACCCCCACCGAAACCCGGTACGCGCAGAAACACTTCCCAGGTATACCCCTGCCGGTCTCTTTCGTAGCTGGTGGGCAGATCCGTGGCGGGCCAGGGGAGGGTGGCTTCCACTAGATGATCTTTGCGGATGCCAATATCGGCCAGGTCATAAATCTGGCTGTATAAGTTAACCCTTTTCACTTTCTCACTTCTTCTGCCGGTAATAAGCTCTTTGGCCACCAGCCTTAGCCCGACACTGGCCTTCTTCCAACTTCCGTCTCCACGATCCAGTACACAAATGCGAAGCTTCCCGTCGCGCTGTGGGGCCAACTCCATCGGAGTGTCCTTAAAGCCCGATAATCTGGATAATAATAGTAGAATACTCACCAGCGTTATCGCCAACCCGACGAGTTGAATTTTTTGAAAAGTAGGCGTACTGCCCTCAAAAAGCAGCGTAAAGGCCAGATAGATTATTGGCGCCAGAAGAAAAAGCAACTCCCGGTTTTTAAAATGGCGAACGGGTAAATTTCTGCTCTTCACCCGGTAGCTCCCCTTTCCAGTAACGACCGGAATAGTGTAGTGACCGAAAACGGGAGAAAAGTCAACTTCCGTTGCTTTAAAAGTGTCCAGAAGACTGTCACTAAAAGGAGCTTTGGGGCTAATGATAACCTTTAACCGCCAGTAGCTTTGCGGCGTAGTCTCCAGGCTGTTGGCCCGCCCGAACCGTTGTTGATAGCTGAAAGGAAAGCTTATTTGTTTACCTCCCTCTAACTTGCGGGCCGTTGACAGACGGAGAGGGATGATGGGATCGGAACTGGCTTGGTTTTTTCCGTCGATGAAAAATTCCAGGCGGCATTCGAGGCTACTGATTTCCATGTCCAGATAAGGGTAGATGGTGATTTTGCCCCGTAGCTGATCTCCGATTCTATAATCTGACCCTGCGCCCATCTCCTCCATCCGGCAGCCAAGGCGGAGGGTTTGGTCTCCGACGGTAAGTTCATTGGGTGGGAAGGTGATCATCGTTTTAGAGCAAGAGGGTTATCTTGAACCCACAAACTACGAACACACGATGAGAACCTTCCTCCACATTGCTCTTTTAACTTTCCTTTGCACCTGCGTCCGCGCCCAGACCAAAGCCCTCGTCGGCGGAACGCTCATCGACGGCTTCGGTGGTACGCCCCTCCGCAACTCCGTCGTGCTCATTGAAGGCGAACGCATCAAAGCCGTCGGCACCCGCGCTACGGTAGACATCCCGGCCGACGCCGAAATCATCTCCACCGAAGGCATGAGCGTGCTGCCCGGACTGTGGGATATGCACGTGCACCTGATGATCAACGGCCACTCGGACTACGCCTACTGGGACACCGTGATGCCGCCCTACCTCGAAGAAATCATCATGCCCGCCAGCGCCAAACAACTCCTGATGGCCGGCGTCACCAGCGCCCGTGACCTCGGCGGGCCACTCAAAGAATCCCTCGCCGTACGCGACCGCATCAACGCCGGCAAAATCCCCGGCCCGACGATGTATATGTCCGGCCCCTTTCTGCAACACAAGCCTTACCCCGGAACGGAGGCCTTCCGCTGGAGCGTCAACACCGTTGCCGAAGCCCGCAGCAAAGTCAATAAACTGGCCGACGCCGGAGTCGATTGCATCAAGGTGGTGGACCAGGACCAGATGCCGATGGATGCCTTCATGGCCCTGGTAGACCAGGCCCACAAGCGAAACCTGACGGTCGTCGCCCACAGCCACCGCCCCGAAGAAATCCGCCGTGGACTGAAGGCGGGTGTCGATTGTTTCGAGCATACCGGCCTGAGCTCTTCACCGAATTATCCCGAAGACGTACTCGAAATGATCCGGGAGCGCACCGCCCAGATGAACCTCGGCCCGCTCTACTGGACGCCGACCGTGGAAGGCCTATACAACTACGAATACACCCGCGATAACCCCGAAGCCCTTGACAATGACTGCTGGCACGAAGGACTGACGCCGGAAATTATCGACGACATCCGCGCCAGCATCCACCGCCCCGGCCAGCTGCCTTACTTCCAGCTTACGCCCATCCGCCGCCCGACGCTGGAGCGCAAGGTCAAGCAACTCAGAGACGCCGGCGTAGTGCTCATGATTGGTACGGACTCCGGCATCCCGATGAAGTTTCACTGCCAAAGCACCTGGAATGAGCTCGACGTCTGGGTCAACGAATTCGACCTGGAAAGCATGTACACCATCAAAGCTGCCACCTACTGGCCCGCCAAAATGATGGGAGTCGATAAAGACTACGGCACCGTTACCGAAGGCAAATACGCCGACATCATCGCCGTGAAGGGAGACGTGTTACGCCACATTGCGCTGCTGCAGGGGGTGGATATGGTGGTGAAGCATGGGGAAGTAGTTAAGTAGGCGTTCGCTGCGCTCTCTTTTAGACGCTTCGCTTTTAGACTTTCGCTGCGCTCTCTTTTAGACGCTGCGCTTTTAGACGTTCGCTACGCTCTCTTTTAGACGAAAAACGCGCTTCGCTTGTTTTTCTTTTAGACGCTGCGCTTTTAGGGCTTCGGCACGAATTTGACCGGAGGCGAAGCTCTAAAAGCGCAGCGTCTAAAAGGCCGAAGGCCGTCTAAAAGTAAAAGCGCGCAGCGTCTTTTGCGTCTATAAGTGGCGAAGCCACGCCTAGCAGGCCGCAGGCCGTCTAAAAGTAAAAGCGCGAAGCGACTTTTGCGTCTATAAGCCGAAGGCGTCTATGAGTGAGCGAAGCGAGCTCGCGTCTAGAAAGCGCCTCAGCCGCTTTACCCATTCAACTGCTTCGCAAACAAACGGGAGATGTCCTTAAATGCCTTGAACTCCAGCGCATTGCCGAAGGGGTCGTAGAAGAACATGGTGTTTTGCTCACCGGGCAGGCCCGTGAAGCGGACGTAGGGTTCGATCTCGAATTTTACGCCATGGCTGCGTACGCGTTCGGCGAATTTTTCGAACTGAGACCATTCCAGGACAACGCCGAAGTGGGGGACGGGAACGTGCTTGCCATCCACCTCGTTGCGGTGGTCGTTCTCTTCTTTTTTCGGAGCCATGTGGGCAACTAGTTGGTGGCCGAAAAGGTCAAAGTCGATCCATTCGTCGTCAGTACGGCCTTCGGGGCAGCCGAGGATGGTACCATAAAAGTTACGGGCAATAGCGAGGTCCTGAACGGGAATGGCGAGGTGGAATGGTCGGATCATGAATCAGTATTTTGGTTTGTCAGCCTTATGGCCCGTTTGAGCTGGGTGCCGGAGATATTAGGCAGGCTTAGGCGGGGCCGCAGGTGCAAGGTAAAGTTTTGGAAGCAATGTTGCTGGCTACCGCCTCCTGCCGTGTATATAACCAAATGCACGGACGAGCTGATGCTACCTGTCTCAACTCCTTAACCAGCATTTAGCGGACAGCATACAGGCTGTATTGCACTGAATGCTGTATGCTGTCCGCTGAAATTCTTATCGCT
>ENA-ORXT01002136-ORXT01002136.1-marine-metagenome-genome-assembly--contig:-NODE-2136-length-24579-cov-5.920333_pt1 | contig 24579 bp, 26 predicted proteins | sample MGYA00237868_ERZ511482 | MGnify/ENA metagenome assembly ERZ511482
CTTGCGCGAGACGATGACGCGGACGGTGTCGCCCGCCGCGGTCTCGGCCACGGCGCGGGGCAGGTCACGCATCTCCTCGATATCGGTACCGTCGAAGGACAGGATCACGTCGCCGATCTCGATGCCGCCCTCGGCGGCGGGGCCGTCCTCGGTCACGTCCTCGACGAGGGCGCCGCGCGCCGTGTCGAGTTCGAGGCCCTCGGCCAGTTCCTCGCTGACCTCGCGGATGCGCACGCCGATCCAGCCGCGCCGGATCTCGCCGAATTCGCGAAGCTGATCGATCACGTTCATCGCGATGTTGGAGGGGACGGAGAAGCCGACGCCGACCGAGCCGCCGGTGGGCGAATAGATGGCGGTGTTCACGCCGATGACATCGCCTTCCATGTCGAAGAGCGGACCGCCGGAGTTGCCCCGGTTGATGGCCGCGTCGGTCTGGAGGAAGTCATCGTAGGGACCGGAATTGATGTTGCGGTTCCGGGCAGAGATGATCCCGGCGGAAACGGAGCCGCCCAGACCGAAGGGGTTGCCGATGGCGATGACCCAGTCGCCGACGCGGGCCGCATCACTGTCGCCGAAATCGACAAAGGGAATCGGGCCTTCCGGCTCTTCCGTCAACTTGAGCAGGGCCAGATCGGTCTTGGGGTCGGTGCCGACCAGTTCGGCATCGAGCGATTCGCCGTCGGCGAAGTTGACGACGATCTCGTCGGCATTCTCGATGACGTGGTTGTTGGTGACGATGTAGCCCTTGGGGTCGATCACGAAGCCGGAGCCGAGGGACTGCACCTTGCGCTGGGAGGGGCCGGTGCCGTCGCCGCGCTTGTCGAAGAAGTCCTTGAAGAATTCCTCGAAGGGCGACCCCTGGGGCAGTTCGGGAATCTTGGGGCCGATATCTGGGCGCTTGACCGTCTGGGACGTGGAGATGTTCACCACTGCCGGGCTGAGGCGCTCGGCGAGGTCGGCGAAGCTGGTCGGCACGGCACGGGCACCGGCCATCTGGGCGAAGAAGGCACCGAACAGGAGGATCAGCGACGCGAGGGCGATCCTGGCCGCAACGGGGAAAACGGGCTTCGATGCGGCAAGGGCGCGTGATCTTCTGTGGGTCATCTGGTCATCCGGACAGTTTCGCAAAATGGGCGCTTCGGCGCGCCGCCCTCTGAAAGGTAGGGACACGGGAACCAAGAACAAGTGACGGGCGCGCGATTGTGATTATACGGAAGGACGGGGGGCAGACGAAAAAGGCCTCCGCCCGGGGGGCGAAGGCCTGGAAGGTCACCGTGTCTTGGGCGGGGTGTTCGACGCCCCGTCGCGGTATCGCAGGTATTCGAAGAAATCCGAATCCGGCGACATCACGATGCTGGAATTGCTGCCGTCCAGCGCCTTTTCGTAGGCGGAAAGCGAACGCTGGAACGAGAAGAACTCCATGTCCCGGCCATAGGCGTCGGCGAAGATCGCGTTCCGCTCGGCATCGGCGACACCCATCTTCGTCGTCGCCTCGCGGCGGGCCTCGGCCACCAGTTCGACGGCCTGCTTCTCGGAGATGGCGCGGATGCGGCGGGCCTGCTCCTGCCCGTCGGCGCGCAGGCCCCGGGCGATGGCGTTGCGGTCCTGGACCATGCGGTTGTAGGTGGCCTCCAGCGTCTGGTTCGGCAGGAACCACGTGCGGATGCGCACGTCGACGATATCGACACCCAGTTTCGACGCCTCGGCATCGGCGAGACCGCGAACGCGCTGGAGGATATCCTCGCGCCGGTTCGACAATACGGCATCGGCGGAGGCCGAACCGAGCACCTTGCCGAGACTGTCGCTCAGCAGTTTTTCGAGCCGGGGAAGCGCGCCGCTGACATCGCCCACGGCTTCGCGGAAGCTCTGGGGATTGTCGATGCGCCAGCGGGCGAAGGCCGCCGCGACCCGGCGCTTGCCGTCCTCGGGCAGGATGGTGACTTCGCTGGTTTCGAGCGGCAGGATGCGCCGTTCGTAGACGATCAGCGTGTTGAACGGGGCGGGCAGCTTGAAGTGCATGCCCGGCTCGTTGATGACGCGGTCCACCTTACCGAAGGCGAGGACGAGTGCCTGCTTGCGTTCGTCCACGATGAAGACCGTGGACCAGATCAGCAGCAGGATGGCGACGAGAACGCCGCCGATGATACGACCCTTCGTCATTGGGTATTTCCTTTCCGGCCAATCTCGTTGAGGGGCAGGTACGGCACGACGCCGCTGCCGCCCCCGCTGCCGTTTCCGCCGACCGATTCGTCGAGGATGATCTTGTCGATGCCACCCAGGACCCGCTCCATCGTTTCGAGATAGAGACGCTGGCGGGTGACGTCGGGGGCCTTTTCGTATTCCGTCTGGATCGCCTTGAAGCGCGCGGCCTCACCCTCGGCATCCTTGACGACCCGGGCGGTGTACCCGTCCGCGTTCTCGAGCAATTGGGCCGATTCGCCGCGTGCGTCGGCGAGGATCTGGCGGGCATAACCCTCGGCCTGGAGCTGGAGGGCTTCCTGTTCCTGCGCGGCCTTGGTCACGTCGTCAAACGCCTCGACCACGGGGGCCGGGGGGGCGACGGAGACGAAGTTCACGCGGATGATGTTCACGCCGGACTGGTAGCCGTCGAGCGTGTTCTGGATCAGGGTGCGCACCTGTTCGGTGATGACGCCGTCGCGGTTCAGCACGGGCTGGATCTCGGACCGGCCGAGGACTTCGCGGATCGAGGCTTCGGACACGGCGTCGATCGTCTGTTCGGGGGCCGCGAGGTTGAAGAGGTAGTTGGAGGGGTCCGCGATGTTCCAGTCGATCTGGAAATTCACGTCGACGATGTTCTCGTCACCCGTCAGCATCAGCCCTTCGTCGCGGGGCGCGCCCCCCCGGCTGGCGCGCACGGCATTGACGCCGACGCTGATATTGCGCTCGTCGGTGACCTGAAGGATCTCGTGTGTCTGGATGGGCCAGAAGGCCATGTTCAGACCGGACCCGCGCGGGGGCGGGGAATACTCGCCCAGGGTCAGGACGATGGCCTTCTCGTTCGTCTCGACCTGGAAGACCGAGGCCCAGACCCACGCAGCGACCAGCACGATCACCCCGATCCCGGCCAGCACCTTGGTCGGAAGCGGCTCTCCGCCGCCCCCACCGCCACCGCCGGTGCGGGACACGGCGCGGCGGAACCGCTCCTGCCCCTGGCGGAACAACTCGTCGAGATCGGGGGGCTGCTGCCCTCCCCCGCCGCCGCCATTGCCGGGGCCTCGGCCCCCGCCGCCCTGCGGGCCGTTGCCCCAGGGACCGTTGCCGTTGCCGCCGCCACCGCCGCCGCCGGACGAACCGCCGCCGCCCCAGGGACCGCCAGAGTTGTTGCTCCAGGGCATGTGCGCTCCTTAAATTGCCTCGACACGCGGAAACCGCGCGTATTTCGTGCGTCGTTCTACGGGCGATGCTGCGCAGGTTCAACGCAACTCTCGCCAACCACCCTGATTTGGGGCATAGAAGCGCCCCGCGCAAGATCATGCGACCGTATGGACGCAAATCGGACAGGCCGGGCCAGGGGAGAACGAGATGTCGAAAGCGGTGCGCGCGCAACTGTACCTGACGCTGGACCCGGCGGAGGTCGAGCGGCTGGAGATCCTGCTGCACGAAGCCGCCCCTGCCTGCGTGCGGCTGGCCGTCCGGACGATGGCCGACGAGAAGGCCGCCGCGACCGCCCGCGCGCTGTGCCATGCACGGGAAATCCCCCTGCTGATCGCCGGGCCGGACGATACCGCCGTGGCGATGGCCCGGGTGGTCGGGGCGGATGGCGTGCACCTGACCGGCACGCCGAAAGCGGCCCCCTGGGCGCGCAGGGAACTGGGCGAAGACAGCATCATCGGCATCGATCCCGGCCCCTCGCGCCACGACGCGATGATCGCGGCGGAGGCGGGGGCGGATTACGTGTCGCTGTCGCCGGACTGGGCGGAGGGCGATTCGGTGCCGGACGAGATCGCCTGGTGGGCCGCGATGATCGAGACGCCGATGGTGGTGGAGAACGCGGCGACGCCCGGGCGCGCGGGGCTGCTGCGCGGGGTGGCGGAGTTCGTGGTCGCGGGGGCGGACGGGGCGGGGGCGGTCGCGGGGGTGCTGGACTGAGGGGAAATCCCCGCGCCTACCCCAGTATCCGCTCCATCGCGGGCGACGTGGTGCCGGTGTAGAACTTGCGGTAGCGGTCGGCGATGCGGCTGGTCTCCATGATCAGGCACACGTCGACCGTGTTGAAATCGCGGTCGATATAGGCCCCGTCCCCGACGAAGCCGTTGAGGCGCAGATAACCCTTGATCAGCGCGGGAACCGCCCGCATCGCCTCGCGCCGGTCCAGCGCGTCCTCGGGCAGGAGTTCGAGGGAATTGTAGTGCTGCGGCAGCACCCGCGCGCGCAGGGATTCGGGGGCGAGGTGGTGGTGGTGCAGATAGGCCAGCGGCATCGCCAGCGGGGCCATCTCGGTGCCGTGAAAGCTGGCGCAGCCGAACAGCAGGCCCAGCCTGTGCGAATCGATGTACTGGGCCAGGGCCATCCACAGCAACTGCATCGCCGACCCGCCCCGGTACGCGGCATCGACGCAGGAGCGGCCCAGTTCCAGCGTCTCGGCGGGATAGTCCTCCAGCCGGGACAGGTCGAACTCGGCGGCGGTGTAGAATCCGCCATTGGCCCGCGCGACCGACCGGCGCAGCAGGCGATAGACGCCGACCACGCGGTCGAGGGGGTCGTCGGTCTCGCGGGTGTCGTCTTCGAGGATCAGGTGGTCGCAGAAGGCGTCGAACTCGTCCATCTCGCGGCGGGCGGCGTGCTCGGCCCCGCTGGCCTGCGCGCCCATTTCCTCGACGAAAACGCGATAGCGCAGGCGCTGGGCGGCCTGGACATCCGCATCGCCGTCGGCGAGGCGGGCCCGGAAGCGTCCGGCGGCGATGTGCATGGGATTCCTTCGCTGACTCTGGCCCGGCCCGGTCTCTGACCCTGTCTCTGGCCCGAACGCATGGCCCGAACCCGGCGGAGACGCAACCCAAAACCGCCGCTGCGGCGTCAGATCAGGGGGGCGGCACCCGGTGCGGGATCGACCGGAAAGGTCAGGTCGACGCGCATCCCCTGCCCGGCGGACCCGTGCGTGACGGTGCCGCGCAGATGGGCCGCGATGGCGGAGATCAGCTTCATCCCCAGGCCCCCGGCGGGGCGCGCCCCCGGCGGCAGGCCCGCGCCGTCATCGGTGCAGGACAGGTGGACGCGCCCCGGCTCGGGCATCGACAGCGCGATGCGGACGGTGCCGGTCCGCCCGTCCGGAAACGCATGCTTGAAGGCGTTGGAGACGACCTCGTTCACCAGCGTCCCCACCTCGGACGCCTGGTGCGAGGACACCGTGGCCATCCCGGCCACCGCATCGGTGGTGACGGCGATGCCGACCGGGGCGATGGAATGCAGAAGCTCCACCACGGTCGCGACGTAGCGGCCCAGATCGACCACCGCCCCCGCATCGGTCTTGTAGAGCATCTCGTGCAGCAGCGAGACGGTGCGGATGTTGCGGGTCACCGAATCGAGCACGTCGCGCGCATCGGGCGATTCGATGCCCCGCGCCTTGAGATTGACGAAGGCGGACAGCGATTGCAGCGAGTTCTTGACCCGGTGATCCACCTCCAGCCGCAGGGTCTCGGCGGCGGCGAGGGAGCGGCGCAGGTCGAGCTGCGTCGTCACCTGCCCCGCCATCACCTTCAGCGTGGTGCGTTGCAGGTCCGTCAGGATGCGCGGGCGACGGTCGAGGATGCACAGCGTGCCGAGGGGTATTCCGTCCGGCGACGAGATCGACGCCCCGGCATAGAACCGCAGGGGCGTATCGCCGTGGCAGAGCGGGTTGTCGCGGGTGCGCGGGTCGGCCTGCATGTCGGGGATTTCGAGATCGCCCTCCAGCATCATGGCCGGGGTGCACAGGGACCGGAACACCGGCAGGCTTGACGGGTCCGCCCCGGCGGCGACCCCGGCGAACCGGTGGTGGTCGTCGATCAGGTTGACGAAGGCGACCGGAACCTCGCACAGGCGGGCCACCAGTTGCGCGATCTGGTCGAAGGGGGTTTCCGGGTCGGGATCGAGGATGTCCGGGGAGCGCAGCGCGATGAGGCGCTCCGCCTCGCGCGGATGCATGACGATGTTGGATCGTACGTTCCCTTCGGCCATTTTCCCGAAGACCTGCCCTGAATATCACCGGAACACTTTTCATGACAGAATGTCGCAACAGGTCATAGGCTTATTTCGATTTATACGTGTCGATTCAATTATCCGCATACTTCATGGTTGAGTTCCGGGGGGCGGGGTCAGGCGGCGGGAACGGCCTTCAGCGGTGTGGCGAGGTCGGCGACGGCGTCCGGGTCGGGCGAGACATCGGCCTCGATCCAGCGCTTGCCGGTCATGTAGGCGCGCGGATCGTTCATCGCCTCGACACAGGCGAGACGCCCCCCGGTGTACAGCCAGCAGGAGCCGGAGCGCGGCTTGTCGCCGTCGCGCCAGACGGCCCGGTCGTAGCCCCGGGGCAGGCCCGCCGATTGCAGCTTCACGTCGTACTGGTCCGACCAGAACCACGGGGTGGCGGCATAGGGCGCGGCATCCCCCAGCATGGCGGCGGCGCAGGTCTTGGCCTGGTCCAGCGCGTTCTGCACCGATTCGAGGCGGATCTCGCCCCAGCGGCCATGGGGGTGCCACGCGACATCCCCGGCGGCGTAGATGGCGGGGTCGGACGTGCGGCAGGTGGCGTCGACCGCGATCCCGTCCTCGGTCGGCAGGCCCGCCTCGACGGCGAGGGACTGATTCGGCAGCACGCCGATGCCTGCGACGACCAGATCGGCGGGCAGTTCCTCGTGGGCGGCGGCGGCGACGTGGTCGGCGGCGATGCGCTCGATCTCGACCCGCTCGACCCTGCCCGCCCCCTCGATGGCGCGCAGGGTGGTGCCGAGGCGGATATCGACGCCCTCCGCCCGGTGCAGGGCGTCGATGAACTGCGCGGTGGGGGCGCTGGCGACGCGCGACAGCAGGCGGGGCGAGCGGTGCAGCAGGGTGACGGACAGGCCGCGCTTGCGCAGCACCGCCGCCGCCTCCAGCCCGATATACCCGCCGCCGACCACCACCGCGCGCGCGCCCCCGGCCATGGCGGGCATCAGCGCGTCGATATCGTCGATGCCGCGCACGTAATGCACGCCGTCGAGACTGGTCCCGGGGCAGTCCAGGGGCCGCACCCGTGCGCCGGTCAGGAGGGCGAGGGCGTCGTAGGGCAGGGTCGTGCCGTCCGACAGGCGCAGGGTGCGCGCGGGGCGGTCGATGCTCTCGGCCCGGATGCCGAGGCGCAGGTCGATGCGGGAATCGTCGTAGAAGGCGCGGGGCTTCACGAACAGGCGGTCCCGCTCGAAATCGCCCAGCAGGTACGCCTTTGACAGGGGCGGGCGCTGGTAGGGGAGCCAGGTTTCCTCGCCCACCAGCGTGATCGATCCCTCGTGCCCGCCCTTGCGCAGGCTTTCGCAGAGTTGCGCGGAGGCATGGCCCGCGCCGACGATGACGATGCGTTCGGGGTGTGCCATGGCGGTTCGATCCTCTTGCCGGGGGGTAATTCGCGGGGCGGCGCTTTATGTTGGAGCCGGGATGTCCTATCTCACCCCGGTAACACTGCCTTAACCGTAATTCGAGGGACAAGATCCATGACCATCACGACCGGCGACCGCCTGCCCGAAGCCACCTTCGCCACCATGACCGCCGACGGGCCGAAGCCCATGACGACGAGCGAGGCGTTCGGCGGCAAGACCGTCGCCGTCTTCGCCGTGCCGGGGGCCTTCACCCCGACCTGCCACCTGAACCACCTGCCCACCTTCATGGCCAAGGCCGACGAACTGCGCACGCGCGGGGCCGAGGCGACCTACTGCATCGCCGTGAACGATCCCTTCGTGCTGGGCGCCTGGGCCGATGCGACGGCGTCGGGCGACGACATCACGATGCTGGCGGACGGCTCGGGCGATTTCACCAGGGCCATCGGCATGGATCTGGACCTGTCGGACCACGGCCTCGGGCTGCGCTCGAAGCGGTATGCGATGCTGGTCGAGGACGGCGTGGTGAAGACCCTGCTGGTCGAGGACAATCCCGGCGAGGCGGTCAAGAGCACGGCCGAGTCGCTGCTCGACGCGATGGGCTGATAGACTCTCGCCGCCTGATTATTCCGCCGGGGTCGTGTGGTCCCGGCGGGTTTCGGTCTGCTGCTCCGGCGTCAGAGCGCCCTGCGGCACGCGATACCGGGCGAATTTCACGAATCGCTGCACCCATGCCATGATGCCGTGCCGCTCCATCCACAGGGCATAGCGGACGTAGAGCGGGTCGTGGGACAGGTGGCGTTCCTCGGTGCGGGCGCGGATGTAGTAGATCAGGTTCACCGCGATCAGCCGCAGCGTGCGCCCCCCCGCCGCCATCCAGTGCCCCTGCCACCCCTGCCCCCGGAACCCGAAGATGAAGGGCGCGATGAAGGGCAGCGCCTCGAACCACCAGGACAGGTTCTTGGACAGATAGGCGGGGTGCTTCGAGAAGCGGTACGGGCCGTTGGTGACGATGCCGCGATGCGTCAGATTCGAGAAGCGCAGGCCGAAGCTGACCGACGCCCAGGTATACACCGCCATCAGCCCCAGGATGATGACCGAGAACGCGACCTGCAACGCCGGATAGGGCGCGAGCAGCGACCCCCAGTCCATATCGCCCCGGTACGCGAAATACTGCGGACCCATCAGGCCCCAGAACGGCTGGTAGCAGATGATGGCGGGCAGCCAGCCGGACCAGGTCGGCTCGGTCGAGCGGATGTGGTTGTCGAAGATCCGCACGGTCAGGGCGTAGCCGACGACGATGACCCCCAGATCGACGAGGATCAGCAGGTTGTAGAAGAAGTGATGCCATCCCATCAGATCCAGCGACGAGAAATCCGCCGTCCGGAAATTGATGATATTGCCGTGGAAATACGCGAACATCAGCGGCAGGAAGAACGCCTTGACCGTCCAGCCCAGCGCGTGCTGGCGCAGTTTCGACAGCGTCACCCGATCCGTCCAGCCCAGCACCAGCGCGCCGACATGCCAGTACCCGTCGCGCGGCGCGCGCATGCGCCCGTCGGCCCACCAGAAATAGGCGGGCGAAACCAGCAGGAAGACGGGGATCGCCTTGGCCAGCATCGCGTAGAACGGGTCGAACAGCGTGGCGCCGTATTCGGGAATCACCCCGTAGATCAGCGCGATCACGGCCAGCGTGGTCCACAGCCCGACCAGCTTGACGGCGAAGCGCGAATAGGACGGGTCGGCGGGGGCGTGCCAGTCGATGCCTTCTTCGGCATAGGCGACCGCGTGGCCGATCAGGCCCGGGCGACCCGGCACCGCATCACCCGGATGCCCGGGCATGCGGCGACCGCGCAGCAGCACGGCTTCGAGCACCATCAGCGGCACGGCGAAGGCGGCGGCGACGATCACGGTGGCGGTCAGGTCCGCGACATCGGGCATCCGGCGCAGCAGGCAGACCGCCCCGATCATGCAGGCCACCCCCGTCCAGTTGATCCACATCACGGTGGCGGAGCGGGGACAGGGCGGCACCGCCCTCATTCGGCGGCGTCCAGCACCGTCGCCTCGCCCAGCCCCGGCCCGGCCAGCAGATCCGGCACGAGGGTGCCGACCGCGTCGATCTGCATCCGCGTCTCGATCTCTCCGGCCAGCAGGTTCAGGCCCCGTGCGTGCAGCACCTGTTGCAGGCGCGTGGGGTCGCCCTTCTGGGACATCGCGCTCTTCGCCATGGCGGGGCCGTCGACGGCGATGACGACGAGACCGCGCTTTGCCAGCGTGTCGAGATCGGCGGACCAGTCGGTCATCCGCTCCAGCCCGAAGCGCGCGCCCGCGTCGAGCAGCAGGGTCAGGGCGCGGGGCAGGCCCTCGGCGACGGCGGCCTGGGGCAGCATGGCGACGAGGCGCTTGGGCGTGGCCCCCGCATTCCCCAGCATATCGCCCAGCGCCGCCGCGAAGGCATCGTCCGGGACGACATCCACCGGAAGCCGGACGAACACCCGGAAATCGGGGCCTTCGGACGAGGTGGCCAGCGCCAGGGCGTGCTGAAGGACGGCGAGCGTCCCCTCGACCGACGGAACCTCCTCGGGATCGTCGATCATCAGGCTGAGGGGGGTGCGGTTGCGGTCGAAGATGGGAGAGGCGCTGATCCGGCGGGGCTTTCGCCCCCGGGAGAACCGGTCGCGCAGACGTTCGGCGCGCTTGGTGATCGACCCTCCGTCCGGGGTGGACGAGGCAGATTCGGGGGCAGGAGCGGAAGCCGGTGCAGGGGGTGGTGCGGCCTGCACAGGTGCCGCCTGCACAGGTGCCGCCTGCATCTGCGCGGCGGGCCGACCGGTCGAGCCGTTGGCGGCCAAGGCGACAGGACGGGCCGAGTGCCGGGCGACCTCCTCCTCGTCCTGCACGGCCTGCGCGCGGTCGGTGCCGAAGGTCGTGACGCTCTGTTCCAGCGCATCGAGACGCCGGGATGCCTCCTGCGCCGGGGCCTCGACCGCCGCGACCCGCTCGCCCATGGCCTCGACCGCGCCGCGCAGCGCCTCGATCCCGGACTTGTCGATACCGCCGGAGCGGCCTTGCAGATCGGTGGCCAGCGATTCGACGATCTCGGCCATTTCGTCGACCGAGGTGCGCAGGACGGTGATGTCCTGGGCATGCCGGTCGGTCGCGGTGCGCAGGTCGGCCACGTCCTCCTCGATGAACGCCGTGTCGTGATCCACGGCTTCCGGCACCCGCATCGCCAGCGCCAGCGCGCAGCCGGACAGCGCGATGGCCAGCGACACGGGCCATTCGCCGGTGAACACCGCCAGCGCCAGCGCCAGCGTCAGACAGATCACGAAGACCACGAGCGGGATATACTGCCTGTCGATCATGCGGCCGGCCTCCAATGTCGTTTCCGCAACCCTTGATCGCGGTGGAATACCGGCCCGTGGTTGCAGCGTTTCACTTTCGATAGGGTTAACTCCGCCCCCTGTCACCCCGCATGGCGCGATAGGCGGCCCAGGCTTCGGGGGTGTCGAGATCGGTCAGGATGGCCGTATCCCCCGTCTCGACATACCGCAGCGCGTCGCGGTTGCGGTCGATCACCGCCCGCGCGCCCGCATCCCCCTCCAGCGCGGCGAGGGCGGGCAGGTGGGCCGCGCCGAACAGCACCGGGTTTCCGGGGGTTCCCGTCGACATGCGCGGGCGCAGGATGGTGCCGGGGGCATCGGGCGGCAGGGCCGCGATCAGGGTGTCGAGCAGCGCGGGGGTGATGTCGGGCATGTCGGCGGGCAGGACCACGACGCCCCGGGTGCGGGGGGCGACAGCCGCCGCCCCGGCGGCGATGGACGACCCCATGCCCTCCCGCCAGTTCATGTTCGCCACGGTGCGAATCGGCAGACCCGCGAGCGCGCGCTCCCGATCCGGGCGATTCGCGCCGAGGACGACGAGGGTATCCTGCGCCCGGCTGGCCAGCGCGGTGCGGGCCGAGCGGCGCAGCAGCGGCTCGCCCTGCAAGGGTTCCAGCAGCTTGTCGGCCCCGCGCATCCGCGACGAGGCCCCGGCGGCGAGCAGCAGGATGGTGACGCTCATCCGCGTTTTTCGCGCGGGTGCGGGCGGCCCGGCATCTCCTTGAGCAGGCCGCCGACGCCCATCGCGGCGAGGGCGGCACCGGTCACGGGCAGGCGCGCGGCGAATCGCTCCAGCACCCAGTCGGCCCCGTTCAGCGCCGGGGACCGCGCGCAGCCGGGCAGGACGATGGCCGGCGTCTCCCCGATCCGGGCCAGCACCAGCAGATTGCCCGGATCGACCGGCATCCCGAATCGCTCGATGGTCCCCCCGGCGGCGACGAGGGCGGCGGGCGCGATGTCGTGGCGGTCGGAGGTGGCGGTGGCGGCGAGGATCAGCAGCAGGTCGGGGGGGGCCAGCATCGCCCCGCGCAGCGCCGCGACCAGCGCCGGTGCCTCGTGGTCGATGATCTCGGCCCCGGGCGGGTCGCTGCCCAGCGCGGCCAGCCGATTCGCGACCGCCGCGATGCCCTTGTCCAGCGCGGAAGGTTTCAGCGCCGCATTCCGCGTGACGATCAGCGCGGTGCGCAGGGGCCGGAACGGGTGCAGCACCAGCGCATCGGCCAGCGCGGCGGTGGCGCGTGCGACGGCGGCGCGGGGGGCGGCGTAGGGGATGACCTTGGCCGTGGCGGCGAGCTGCCCCGCCTCCAGCCGCGCGAAATCGGGGGGGGTCGCGATCGTCAGCGCCTCGTCCACGGCATTGGCGGCATCGATGGCGGCGGCATCGACCCGCAGCAGACCGGCGGATACCGCATGCAGGTTGCACCGCCCCGTGGTCGCCGCCGCAAGGCGCAGACCCGGCCCGCAGGCCGCCCGGGCCAGCGCCTCGGCGGCGGCATCCTCCGGCACGTCGCCCTCTTCCAGCCGCGCGACCGTGACCCGGTCGATCCCCCCGGCGGCGAGGGTGTCGAGGGCGGCAGTATCCAGCCGCGTCCCCTTCTTCAGCACCGCCCCGCCCGCGCGCACCGAATGGGCCAGCGTCGCGCCCCGGGCATCCGCCAGCGGAACCGGGCCGAAGATCATGGCCGGGTGTCGGGCTTGCGCAGCGCCTCCACCAGTCGGGCCATGATGCTGACAGCGATCTCGGCGGGGGACTTCGCACCGATATCGAGACCGACGGGACCGTCGATCCGGGCGATCTGCGCCTGCGAGAAACCCGCTTCGGCCAGTCGCGCGGCCCGCCTGGCGCTCGTGCGCGTCGACCCCAGTGCACCGATGTAGAATGCCTGCGAGCGCAGCGCGACGGCGAGGCCCGGGTCGTCGATCTTGGGGTCGTGGCTGAGGCAGACGACCGCGCTGCGCGGATCGGGGGCGAACGCGCCCAGCGCCGCATCCGGCCAGTCGCGCGACAGCGCCATGCCGGGAAAGCGGGCCTCGGAGGAAAAGCTCTCGCGCGGGTCGATCACGGTGACGTCGAAGCCGGTCATCGCGGCCATGCGGCTCAGCGGCTGGGCGATATGCGCCGCGCCGATGATCGCCATGCGCAGGGGCGGATTGTGGACCCCGAGGAACCAGCGCCGCCCCGCCACCTCCGCAAAGCCCGAGCGGTCGCCATCGGCGGCGCGGCGGGCGGCATCGGTCAGCGGATCGGCATCGCACAGCGCCAGCAACCGGCGTTCCTTCGTCTCAAGATCGGTCGCCAGCACGGTACGGGCGCGTTCGGCCCGCGCCTCGACCAGCGCGCGCAGGGTGGGCAGCGGAATGCCCTCGCCGATGCCGACCGGTTCGACGAAGACGCGGATCGTGCCGCCGCAGGCCAGGCCCACGGCAAAGGCATCGTCATCGGACACGCCGAATTCCAGCAGGCGGCAATCGCCCTCCTCCATCGCCTCGAAGGCTTCGGCGGCCACCGCCGACTCGACGCACCCGCCCGAGACGGAGCCGACGAGGTCGCCCGTGGCCGAAATCGCCAGTTGCGCCCCGGGCTGGCGCGGGGCCGACCCCCAGGTCTCGATCACCGTGGCCAGAGCGGCAGGGGTGCCGCCCGTCGCCCAGGCGAGGGCCGCTTCGGGGATGGCGTCGGGGTCGGTCATTCGGCGGCTTCGGCCGTGCGGACGTGGGGAACCTCGTTCCGCCGGGCGAGACGAAAAGCGGATTGCGGCAGCGTCAGCAGGGCGACCGTCTCTCCGGTCAGGGCAACGAATTCCACCTCCGCGAATCCGCCTTCGTCGTGATTGTGGACTACCGCGCCGACATCACCAGCCTTCAACCCTCCCTCGGGATGGTCTTCGATCAGGACGACACTGGAATATTCAGGCACCATCTCTCGACCCTCGCTTGTACGGATAGGCGGTGACCATGCGCACGGGCGACCCGGGCCGTCCCTCCATCCAGACGCTCTTTACCGTGTAGATCCGGCCATTTGGCGCAGAAACAGCGCCGATCAAGGTATATCTGAGACCATAACCGCACACGGCCTGGCGCTCAAGCGGCGCGGTTTCGCCGTGGTCGAGCAAGGCGCTCCTCATCCTCGGCAGATTCCCGGACGAAAACCCCACGCCGAGAAAGAAGCGGGCCTTGGGGCCGCCGATGGGGTGATTCGGCACCAGCAGATAGCGGGTGAGTTTCTCCTCCTGAATCACCAGCCGCGCCCGCCACTCCTCCCGCATCATCCCCCCGCGAACCCCTCGAAGGTCAGGCGCGTCGGGGCCGGTTCCGGGTCGTCGAGCATGGCGCGGTAGCGGGCCTGGAGGCCCGAATCATCGTCGTCGGAGAGGGTCGCGGCCAGATCCCTGAGCGACTCGATATTGTGGGTGGCGCGAAAGGCGTCGACCTCGCGCAGCAGCGCCCGCACCCCCTGCGCCCGGGGGGCGAACCCGTCCCAGCGCAGCAGGGGGTTCAGCCAGATCAGGCGGCGGCAGGACAGGCGCAGGCGGCGCGCCTCCCGGGCCAGCAGTTCGGGTTCCTCGCGGTCCAGACCGTCGGTGATCAGCAGCACCGTCGCCCCCCGGCCCAGCACGCGCCGCGCCCAGAGGCGGTTGAAATCGTGCAGGCTGGGGCCGATGCGCGTGCCGCCCTCCCAGTCCAGCGCCTCGGCCCCGGCCATCTCCAGCGCCTCGTCGGGGTCGCGCTTCTGCAGGGCGCGGGTGATATTGGTCAGGCGGGTGCCGAAGGTGAAGGCATGCACCTTCGACCACCCGTCCCCCTCGCGGCGCGAGGCGGCGTGCAGGAAATGCAGCAGCATCCGCGAATACCCGCTCATGGACCCCGATATATCGCACAGGGCGACGAGGGCGGGCCAATCCTCGCGCCGGTCGCGCACGGGCAGGGTCATCGTGCCGCCGGGCCGCATCGCGCCGCGCATCGCCGCGCGCCAGTCGGGGCTGCGCCCCCGGTGCGAGCGGATGGTGCGGCGGGTGGGCAGGGGCTTGACCGGCAGGCGCAGTGTCGCGATGGCGCGCTGGGCCTCGCGCGTCTCCGCCCCGGTCATCTGGTCGAAATCGCGGGATTCCAGCTTTTCGGTGCCGGAGAAGGTGAGCGAGGCGTCGAACTCGATCTTCTCCTCTTCCCGATCCTCGCGCGGGGGCGGGATCGGGGTGTCGGCCCCGTCCAGCAGCGCCTCCGCCGCGCGGGTTTCGGCGGCGCGCTTCTCGTCGTTGCGGGGGGCGCGGATCTGGGGCATCAGCGCGCCCATCATCTTCTCGATGAATTGCGGATCGCGCCAGAACATGCGGAAACACTGGTCGAAGACGGGGATGTGATCGCGCCGGGTCACGAGGCAGGCGCGCAGGGTGAAGTAGAAATCCTCCCGCTTCGAGAACCCCGCCGCCTCGACCGCATGGACAGCGGCGAGGATATGCGCCGGCCCCACCGGCAACCCCGCCTTGCGCAGCGCCCGCGCGAAATGCGCGATATTGTCGGCGAGACGACCGGGGGTGTCGGGGAGGAGGGATCTTGCGGTCATGCGATCAGTGTACCAGAGTTCATGTCGGGACTACAGGGGGCGTCTGCGGGCATCACCCCTCCGGCTTCATCCCCTCCCACCGCCGGTGCGTCAGTGCCTCGATGGCCTCGGCGAGGTGCGAATCGGCGATGCTGTCGTCGCCTGCGGCCACGCGGATGCGCCAGGCTTCGGCCAGCACGTCGGCGTGGGTATACCCGTGGGGCGGCTCGAAGCGGTAGGAGGCAAGCTCGACCAGCAGGCCGAGGGGGTCGCGGAAGTAGATCGAGTTCATGAACCCGCGATCCTTCTCGCCCGAATGGGCAATGCCCCGCGCGTCCAGCCGCGCCGCCAGTTGCGAATACATCGACTGGCTGACGGTGAAGGCGATGTGATGGGTGCTGCCGACCGGGCCGGGGACGGGGGCGGGATCGGGCTTGCGGTTCTCGTTGGTGAAGATCGTGATCAACCGCCCGTCGCCGGGGTCGAAATACAGGTGCCCCTCGTCCGGATCGTCGAGGTTGGGTTGATCGAAGACGAAGGGCATGCCGAGCGTCCCCTCCCAGAAATCGATCGAGGTCCGGCGATCCGCGCCGTTGAGGGTGATGTGGTGAACGCCCTGGGTCTGGAGCCTGTGCATCGTCGCCTCCCGCATTTCGGTACCGGGGGTCAGATAGGCCGGTGCGCGCAGGGGGCCACCCGCAGGGGGCCACCTGCAGGGGGCCACCCGCAGAGAGATGCGTGAACGTCGCCTTCATCTTTCCGCGCCATGGAAGGCGGGGTTTTCGGTTCATTGAACGCCTTTGCGCTTCGGTGTACCCTCCGGCATCGTTTTCAAGGGAATGCCTTCATGCGTATCGTCGCTTTTCGTCTGTTGCAGGTGGTGTTCGCCGTCTTCCTGCTCGCCGTCGCGTTCTGGCCCGATATCGGCCTGGCCTATACGGCATGGGAAAGCAGGGGCGAGCATCCGTACATGGTGATCGTGTTCGGGGCGCTGTGGATCATGCTGCTGGGGCTGAACCTGCCGCTGACGCGGCGGCAGTTCCAGATGCTGGGCGCGCTGTGCTTTCTGGCCATGATCGGGGTGGTGCTGTTCGCGCTCAACGACAAGGGGCTGTTCAGTGCGGGCAATACGGATCAGTTGATCATCACCGCGATCGTCGCGGGCGGCATCATGCTGGGCTGGTTCACCGTGTCGTCCCATATCTGGCGCAGCTATCGCGGCGTCTACGGCGTGGACGATGCCGATACGGGTGCCATGGAGTAGCGCGGGCGCGGCGCGCGGCTGGGCTGGGGGGGCCTGCGGCTGGCACTCCCGATACAGCGTCGACCGGCGGCGAGGCATGACGGGGATGCAGGTCGCCGCCGTCATCCCGATCCGGGCGGCGGGGCCGGGTTCTGCGGCATGGCCGGCAAAGGGAAGGCCGGAGCGGCGTAACCGATCCGGCCCGATTTCACGTCGCGGCGTGCCTCAGCCGCGCGATTCGAGATACTGGACGAAGCGGTTCAGGTCGCCGCCGTAGCTGTCGATCAGCGAACCGAACTCGCTGCGCTGGGCCTCGGCCATCGAGATGCCCTCGATCACGAAATCCTCGATCAGGGGCTGGCCGGAGCGGTCGGTGATGTTCCAGCGCACGCCGAACGGGGCCGATCCGGCCGTCTGCACCGTCGTCTCGACCGTATAGCCGCGCTGGGTCGGGGCCGCGCGGCCCACATCGATGGTGCCGCCCGAATAATCCGAGAACTGCGCCACGTAGGTCGCCGCGACGAACCGCTTGAAGGCGGTGATGTAGCGGTCCTTCATGTCGGCGGGCATGGTGCGCTGGTACCGCCCGAGAGCATACCCCGCGATCTGGCGCATGTCCGCATAGCGGTCCATCATCTGCACGAAGGCGGCGCGCTTGGCGGGTTCACCGGCGGGGCTGCGGATCAGGGCGACCATCTCGTCGGATACCTGGCGCACGAGGGCGGAGGCGGCATCGGGGTTCCGGGCCAGCGACGGGCTGGTGCACAATGCGGCGATGCCTGCGGTGGACAGGGAGAGAAAGAGACGTCGGTTCATGGTCAACTCCAAACGGTATCGGGGCGCGAGGCGCGGTCCTCCGGGCGGGATGACCGGTCTTCGCACCGCGATCGGGAAAATTCGGTTCGCAACCCGCAGCTAGAAATCACCGCCTTCATAGATGTCGGGCTGCGCCTGCGCGTCAAACTGCCCGTTAAGTATGGCGTTGTTGCGGCGCTGGAGATAAAGATTCCGGACCGTGCTGTAGCTGTCCGCGCCGTCGTACAGCGCCCGGTCGATCGCATCGCCGAAGCGGGCGCGCGTGTCGATGATGCTGGCCGCGCGCCGCCCCGGCCCGAGCAGCAGCGACCCCGTTCCGCCGCCCACGTAGCTGACGGGATTGAGGATGAAATCGCCCACCGTTCCGGCAAAATCGCGCGCGCTGGACGGGCCGAGCAGCGGCAGTTCGTAATACGGACCCTGCCCCGCGCCCCAGACCGCCAGCGTCTGGCCGAAATCCTCGTCGTGTTCGGGAATCTTCAGATCCGTCGCCGGGTCGAGCGCGCCGAGACCGCCCATCGTGCCGTTGACGAAGAACCGCGCCGCCGTGTCGCCGGCCCGCTCGAAATTGCCTTGCAGGGCCGAATTGACGAAGGTGCCGGGCAGCGAGAGGAAGCGCACCTCGTTGTTGATCACGTGCTTGATCGTCGCCGGGACGGCGGCGTCGTACACCTTCGATACCGGGCGCAGAAGCACCGTATCGAACCCCTTGTTGAAGGCGTGGAACGGGCGGTTGAGATACGACGCCGGGTCCTGATCCTTCTGGACGGAGGCGGTATTCGCGCATCCCGAGAGCGCGAGGGTGCCTGTGACGGCAAGACCCGTGACGAAACGTGAGAAACTCATGGCGGCACCACATCAAACAGATTTACATCGACGCTTACGAAGATAGTCCATCCGCGCCGGATTCACAGTCCCGCATGCGCGCCGTGATCGTGTCGTTATGGTTAATGTTGCTCTTTCACATCAACCGCCCGCGCGACGGCCCTTGTCCTTTGCCGACCTGACGGGGCATACGGGACGGTGATGGAACACGAGACGACAGCCCCGATGGCGGCGGTTCTGGATGCCCTGAGGGGAACCGCCGAGACGACGCGCCTGCGCATCCTGCGCGTCCTGTCCGGGGGCGAGCTGACCGTCAGTGAACTGACGAACATTCTCGCCCAGAGCCAGCCCCGCATCTCGCGCCACCTGAAGCTGCTGGTCGATGCGGGGCTGGTCGAGCGGCGGCGGGAGGGGAGCTGGGCGTTCTTTCGCCTTGCCCGCGCGGGGTTTCCGGCCCGGCTCGTCGCCTTTACGCTGGACGCGATGGAGGGGGATGCGCCGGACCTGCGCCGGGATGCCGAGCGGCTGGAGCGGGTGCGCCAGCGCCGGGGGGAGGCGGCGGCGGCGTATTTCCGCGACAATGCTTCGGAATGGGACCGGCTGCGCGCCCTGCATGCCGCCGAGGGCGCGGTGGAGGAAGCCGCCCGCGCGATGCTGGTGCCCGGAACCGGGGAGCGGTTCGCGCGCCTGCTGGATCTGGGCACCGGCACGGGACAGATGCTGGCGGTATTCGCGGGCCGGGCCGAGGCGATGACCGGCTTCGACGTCAACCAGGACATGCTGGCCTTTGCCCGCTCGCGGCTGGAGGACGGGGCCTTGCCCGCCGAAGCGGAACTGCGCCAGGGCGATATCCTCGCGCTGCCGGTGGAGGATGGCGGTGCCGATGCCGCCGTGATCCACCAGGTGCTGCACTTCCTGTCCGATCCCGGCGCGGCGCTGGCCGAGGCGGCGCGGGTGCTGGCCCCCGGCGGACGGCTACTGGTGGTCGATTTCGCGCGCCACGAGCTGGAATTCCTGCGCGAACGGCACGCCCATCGCCGGTTGGGATTCGAGCGCGGCGAGATCGTGTCGCTGGCCGATGCCGCCGCCCTCGACCCGCTGGACTACCGCGAGATTCCCGCGCCCGAGGCGATGGGGGCGGAGGGGTTGACGGTGTCGCTGTGGTTGTTCGGGAAGCGGGGGGCGGGGGGGTGACTCTGCCCGTGCGGGTCGTTGCCCGGGCCTTACGGAGTGGTGCGCGGCGCGTCGAGGCCCCGGGTCTTCGCCCGGGGCGCAGGGGTGTCTATTCCTCCACCGGTTCGGCGGGCGGGCGCTCGTAGATCGAGCGGCCCCCGTCGACCGTGAGGATCTGGCCGGTAATGTAGCTGCTGTGCTCGCTGGCCAGCATCACCGCCGCCCCGGCCACCTCCGTCGTCTCGCCCAGCCGCCCCATGGGGGTGCGCGCGACCATGCTCTTGCGGATTTCCGGGTCGCTCTTGGTCTTGAAGCGCCCCGCCACGTTGCCCGGGGCGATGCCGTTGACGCGGATGCCCCACCCGGCCAGCGAGACGGCGAAGCCGCGCGTCAGCTGGTCCAGCCCCGCCATCGACACGCTGAGCAGGAACCGGTCGGGGCGCGACCGCTCGCCCGAGATGGCGGAGACGTTGATGATGCTGGTATGCAGCAATTCGCCGTCGCGGGCATCCACCCGCTTGATGATGTGGCGCGAGAACATCTGGATCAGCATGAAGGCCGACTTGACGTTCACGTCGATCGCCTTGTCGAAGGCCGCCTCGTCCAGATCCAGCGGATCGCCCGGGGCCTCGACCGACACGGCGTTCACGAGGATATCGGCCTGGTCGTAGGCATCGAGCGTCGCGGCCATCAGGTTGTTGATGTCCAGCCGCTTCATCGGATCGCAGCGGAAGCCCGCCGCGCGGGTGCCCTCGGGGTCGATCTCCTTCGCCTCCGCCAGCACCAGATCCTCGTCGGCATCGGCGAGCATCACGTAGGCCCCCTCGTCGTGGAAGCGGCGCGCGATGGCCAGCCCCACCCCCCGCGCCGCACCGGTGACGATGGCCACCCGGTTTTCCAGCAGTTTCGCCATGGCGCGTGCTCTCCGGCAGTTGGGAAGGATGTCCCGAATCGGGGCATCCGAAGGGTCGGGTCAGGGTCGGGTCAGGGTGCGTTGCATGAAAACGAGCGTGAGCCAACGTCCGAATTTCCGGCCCACTTCGGGCAGGCGGCCCGTTTCCTCGAATCCGTGGCGGCGGTGCAGGGCGATGCTGGCGGTGTTCTCCGCCTCGATCCCGCCGATCAGGGCGTGCAGATCCTGCGCCCCGGCCCGGCGCACCAGATCGCCCAGCAGCATCCCCCCGATGCCGTGGCCCCGGTGGTCGGCATCGACATACAGCGAATGCTCGGCGGTCAGGGCATAGCCGGAATGGGGGCGGAAGGGACCGTAGCCGCCGTAGCCCACCACCTGCCCGGCGCGCTCCGCCACGATCACCGCCCGGCCCGGTGCGCGGCGCCGGTCGACCCAGTCGCGCATCTCGGCGGGCGTGCGCTGGGTTTCGTGCCAGACGGCAACGCCGGTGCGGATCTCGGCGTTCACGAGCGCGCGCATCGCCTCGCAATCCGCATCCCGTGCCGGCCGCACGTCGATCTCGCCCATGGTGCCGCCCCCTCTCGCGTCCCCCTTCACGATAGCGGCGAACTGGACGGGGGCAAGGAAACGTGATCCAAGGCGGCGGGAAACCGCTAAGGGGTCGGGACAATGGCAACACTTCTCATCACCGGCGCGAATCGCGGCATCGGATTCGCCATGGCGCGGCGGGCGGCGGCCCGGGGCGATACCGTGATCGCCACGGCGCGCGACCCGGACAGCGCGGGCGCGCTGGCGGCCCTGGCGGAGGAGACGGGCCGCGTGACCGTTCGCGCGCTGGACGTGACGGACGAGGCCAGCGTCGCCGCGCTGGCGGAGGCGACCGGCGAGGCCATCGACCTGCTGATCCTGAATGCCGGGGTGCTCAACGGCTATGGCGGGCTGGCGGACGAGGCCCATGACGCGGATGCGTGGCGCGACGTGCTGATGACCAACGTGGCCGGGCCGTTCCTGGTGACCCGCGCGCTGGTGCCGCATGTCGAGCGCGGGGCGGGGCGGAAGATCGCCATCGTGTCCTCGGTCATGGGATCGACCGAACGGGCCAGCGGCAACGCCTATCCCTATCGCGCATCCAAGGCCGCCGCCGTGAACGTCGCCCGCAACCTCGCCACCGAACTGAAGCCGCGCGGGGTGGCCGTGGGGGCCTATCACCCCGGCTGGGTGCGCACGGCCATGGGCGGCGACGGCGCGGATATCTCGGTCGAGGAAAGCGCCGAAGGGCTGCTGGCCCGCTTCGATGCCCTGTCGCTGAAGACCACGGGGGTCTTCGAGGATTATCGCGGGATGGGGATACCGTTCTAATGTTCCAGATCATCCTCTATGTCGGCATCTTCTTCACGGTGCTGGGCCTGATCGGCCTCGGGGCGTGCATCCGCAAGGCGATGGCGGTCAGGCGCGGGGAGGCCGACGGCTCCAGCGCGTCGATGCACAAGCTGGTGGCGCTGAACATGGCGGCGGTGGGCACCGCGTTCCTGGGACTGGCGCTGGTGACGGCGGGGCTGATCTTCGGGTGATCGGGGTCGGCCCGGCGGTCGAAGTTCGTCGCCCGGTGGAACGGATGGGGCGTTCGCCGGTTCTGCATTCATGCCGATGCGACGAAACCGCGCGCCGATCGGGCAGGTCGTCCGGATGCGCGCCGCCCTCCGACGACAGGTCCAGACACGATGCCCGATACCGATCCCTCGCCGAAGACCGCCACGACGGAGCGCCCGCTCGCGACGGTGCTCGACCGCGTCGCCGATCCGGACCCGGATGGGGATGGGGATGGGGAGACGGGCGCGGAAACCATGGTCAGTCTGGACGATCTGCTCGACCGGTTGGGGAACAAGTCGTTCAACACGCTCATGCTGGTGCCGGCGGTGCTGGTCGTCACGCCGCTCAGCGCGATTCCGGGGTTTTCGACCCTGTGCGGAATCCTGATCGCCTCGGCGGCGGTGCAGAAGCTGCTGGGGCGGGATCACATCTATCTGCCGCGCTGGCTGTGCCGCCGCACCGTGGGCGAGGGGCGGCTGACCGCCGCCATCGAGCGCGTGCGCCGGCCCGTCCGGTGGCTGGATCGGCAGACGCGCCCGCGTCTCGAAGCCCTCGTTCAGCCCCCGTTCAGCACCGTGGCGGTCGCCGTCGCGGGCCTGTGCGGCGCGGTGATGCCGTTTCTGGAGTTCATCCCGCTCAGTTCGTCGATCATGGGCGCGGCCGTCCTGTTCATCGCGCTCGGCCTGTTGGCGCGGGACGGCCTCGTGATGCTGGCGGCGGTCGTGCCGCTCTCGGTGATCGGCTGGATCGGCTTCGCCGCCTTCGCCCTGACGCGGTAGGTCGCCGCGCGGGGACGGGTTTCAGCCCCCCCGCCGCGCCATGAAGGCCAGCCGTTCGAACAGGTGCACGTCCTGCTCGTTCTTCAGCAGGGCGCCGTGCAGTCTGGGCAGGGTCTCCGTCGGGCTGCGGCGCAGGTCGCTCGGGTCGATATCCTCGGCGACCAGCAACCGGATCCAGTCGAGCACCTCGGACGTGGAGGGTTTCTTCTTCAGGCCCGGCACCTCGCGGATCTCGTAGAACTGCGTCAGCGCCTCGCGCAGCAGGGTCTGCTTGATGCCCGGGTAGTGGACCTCGACGATCTTCGCCAGCGTCTCCGCCTCCGGAAAGCTGATGTAGTGAAAGAAGCACCGGCGCAGGAAGGCGTCGGGCAGTTCCTTTTCATTGTTGGACGTGATGATGACCACCGGGCGATTCGCGGCGGCGACCGTCTCGCCGGTCTCGTAGACGTGGAAGGCCATGCGGTCGAGTTCCTGGAGCAGGTCGTTCGGGAACTCGATATCGGCCTTGTCGATCTCGTCGATCAGCAGCACCACGCGCTCCGGGGCGGTGAAGGCGTCCCACAGCTTGCCGGGGCGGATGTAGTTGCGCACGTCATGCACCCGCGCGTCGCCCAGCTGGCTGTCGCGCAGGCGGGAAACGGCGTCGTATTCATACAGGCCCTGCTGCGCCTTGGTCGTGGATTTGACGTGCCATTCCAGCAGGTCCATCCCCAGCGCATCGGCCACCTGCCGCGCGAGTTCGGTCTTGCCGGTGCCGGGTTCGCCCTTCACCAGCAGGGGTTTCTGAAGCGTGATGGCGGCATTGACGGCGACGGCACGGTGTGGCCCGCCCTCTACGCCGACGACGCGCTCTACCTCTTTTGGCGCCTGCACCACGTGGTCGTCGAGCGGCTGTCGACGGCGTGGTCGCTCGCGCGCCGCGAGGCGCGCCTCCGCCACGCGCGCGCGGCGCGCAACGCGGCGGCCGCGCGCCTGTCGGCTCGCCTCGACTTGCCACCCGTGGCCGGGCGCCCGCGCATGCGGCCGGTGGCCATGTCGTGTTCGCCCCCGGTCGCGGGCGGCGTCGACTACCCCGTGGCGGGGGGGGGGATGGCCGCCGCCGTCGGCGCCGTCGAGGCGGCGGCGACGGCGCCGGGCGCGCCGCGCGCCGTCGTTGCCGCGTCCGTCGAGCGGCTGACGGGGGTGTTGTGGGACACCTTTTTTTACAGCGCCCTGCAGCCGTTCCTCGCGGGCACCCTCGAGGCGACCAAGTTTGAAGACGCAACGCGCGCGCTCTTTGGGCCCGACTCGTACCCAGTGTTTACCATGGACAAGACGGTCGCGCGGTACGCCAAGCACACGTCGTCAACGCTTGCCAACCCGATGCTGTCGGTGCGGGGGGTGCGCGCGGCCGGCGCGGGGCTGTCGGCAGCAGTCGGCATGCTGCGCGCCTCGTACACGGCGAGTGGTGGGGGCGGTGGGGGGGGTGGCGGGCGCGGCGTGTGGGCGGGCGTGCCGATTACGGGTGGCCACGTCGGCGCCGTTGCGGGGGTGGCGTGGGCGGGCGCCGCCGCCCTCGTGTCGGCGGGCGTCGACAAGACGACGCGCCTGTGGGTGCCCGTCGGCGGCGCGCCCGGGGCGGGCGGGTGGGCGGAAGCGTGGCGCCCGCAGGTGCACGGGCACCCGCTGGCGGGGGTGGCGTACGTGGCGCCACCCGGGGGCGGGGGGGGCCCGGGGGGGTCCTCATCTCGGCCGCCGAGGAAAAGGTGG
>ENA-ORXT01002137-ORXT01002137.1-marine-metagenome-genome-assembly--contig:-NODE-2137-length-24573-cov-6.532087_pt1 | contig 24573 bp, 14 predicted proteins | sample MGYA00237868_ERZ511482 | MGnify/ENA metagenome assembly ERZ511482
CCGATATCGAAAAAGACCGAGGCGACCTCCCCGACGTCTACGACACGTCGATAGCGCGGCTGGGACCTGCACATATTCTCGATGGAACAACGTTCTTAGGCGTATCGGTTGATCCCGACGCCGTCGCCTATCCCTCCAGTGATGGACTTGGTGATGACAACAATGGAAGCGATGACGAAGACGGCGTGACGTTTGATACGCCTCTACAAGCCGGTCAACCCGCGAACATTACGGTTGTCGCATCAACCAATGGTTTCTTGAACGCTTGGATGGATTTCCAAAGTACGGGGTTGTTGGGTGAGATGGTGGTGACGCACGTTAATGGAACGCAACTTGCGTCGCCGACGAATATCAATGATTTATCGCTGAACGCAGGAACAACGCAGTTGACCATTGACGTGCCAGTGAACGCTCGCGGCGAAATGGCGGCGCGATTCCGTTTCACCGCTGATCCAATGGGGGCCAGCCGATCAACCACCGGCACCGCCAGCACCGGCGAGGTCGAGGATTACGTTTTGGCCGCGATTGGTAACTTCACGTTTAACGATGTGGATGCCAATGGCGTGCAAGGGACGGGCGACACTGCGTTACCGGGTGTCGTCGTGAATCTTCTCGACGGCACCGGAAGCCCCGTGCTTGACGCAGCTGGAAACCCAATCACAACGACATCAGATACAACCGGCCGATACGAGTTCCAAGGTTTGCCAGATGGAAGCTATCGAATCGAGTTCATCGCGCCCAACGGATTGCAACCGACGCTTCAAAACGTGACGATTGATAGCGATGACAGTGATCCAGATCCTGCAACTGGGATTACCAATACCTACACAATTTCAGCCGGTGTTACTAACAATACGGTTGATGCAGGGTTTGTCCCCGCATCTCCAACGGCCGCTTCGCTTGGCGACACGGTGTTCTTTGACGCCGATGGCGATGGAATATTTGACAGTGGCGAATCACTCGTGTCGGGCGTCGTGGTGAATTTGCTCGATGGCGCAGGCAATCCGGTTCTTGACGGCGCAGGCAATCCGATATCGACAACCACTAACATTTCAGGGTCTTATCAGTTCGCAGGACTGACCGCAGGCAGCAGTTATCAAGTTCAGTTCATCGCTCCGACAGGTCAAGCCTTCACGATCCAAGACGCTGGCAGCGATGACACCATCGACAGCGACGTTGATCCGGCAACGGGCCTTTCGCAAGTCGTCACATTGGCCGCAGGCGAGAACAATACGACGATTGACGCGGGTTTGATCGACGAACCAGTGGTTCTTCCTGCTTCGCTTGGCGACTACGTTTTCTTCGATGCCAACGGCGACGGTGTGTTCAACTCAGGTGACACGGCGGTCCCTAACGTGGTCGTGAATCTGCTCGATGGCGCTGGGAATCCAGTTCTCGACGGTTCGGGTAACCCGGTAACGACAACGACTAATTCTTCAGGTGCATACCAATTCACAGAGCTAACTGCAGGCAGCAGTTATCAAGTCCAATTCGTTGCTCCGACGGGTCAAGCCTTCACGATCCAAGACGCCGGCAGCGATGACACCATCGACAGCGACGTCGATCCGGCAACGGGCCTTTCGCAGGTAGTCACATTGGCCGCAGGTGAGAACAATACGACGGTTGACGCGGGTTTGATCGACGAACCCGTGGTTCTTCCTGCTTCGCTTGGCGACTACGTTTTCTTCGATGCTAACGGCGACGGTGTGTTCAACTCGGGTGACACGGCGGTCCCTAACGTGGTCGTGAATCTGCTCGATGGCGCTGGAAATCCGGTTCTCGACGGTTCCGGTAACCCAGTGACGACAACGACTAATACTTCAGGTGCATACCAATTCACAGGACTGACTGCTGGCAGCAGTTATCAAGTTCAGTTCGTTGCTCCGACGGGTCAAGCCTTCACGATCCAAGACGCTGGCAGTGATGACACCATCGACAGCGACGTCGATCCGGCAACGGGCCTTTCTCAGGTAGTCACATTGGCGGCGGGTGAGAACAATACGACCATCGACGCCGGCTTGATCGACATACCCGTTCTTCCGCCGGCGTTGGGTTCTATTGGGAATTTAGTTTTCGAAGACCTCAATAACAATGGCATTTTTGACGGCGGCGACGTCGGAGAGCAGGGGGTGACGATCGAGCTGTTAGATGGTAATGGCGATCCGGTGCTTGATGGTGCGGGTAATCCAGTCACAACTGTGACCGATGCGGGTGGCTTCTATGATTTCTCAGACTTGCCTGCTGGCGACTACCGTATCCGCAGCAGTCTGCCTTCCGGCCACTTCTTTGTGGACCAAAACGTTGGCGGTGACGACACAATCGACAGCGACGTTGACGCGATGGGATTGTCCGGCGTCGTGACGATCGGAGCAGGCGAAACCAACACTAGTATTGACGTTGGGATATCGCATTTTGCATCGCTGGGTGACACCGTATTTTTCGACAGCGATGGCGACGGCATTCAAGACGCCGGAGAAACGGGCGTAGCCAACGTTGTTGTTAATTTGCTCGACGGCAGTGGCAATTCCGTTCTCGATAGCGCAGGCAATCCTGTTACCACTACGACCAATGCCAGCGGGAACTACTTGTTTGCGAATCTGAGACCAGGCGACTTTCAAATCGAAGTCGTTGCTCCTGCCGGTCAAAATTTCACTCAGCAGGACGTTGGTAACGATGCGGCTGACAGCGACGTCGATACGGTGACCGGACGATCACAAGTGGTAACGTTGAGTTCCGAAGAAAATTATTTGACGCTGGATGCTGGCTTGGTTGATGAACCCGTTGTGCCTCCAGTGTTAGGTTCCATTTCGGGAACAGTTCACGAAGATGCTTTGGATGATGCTGATTCGCCAAATCAGGTCGACGGATTCCAAGACGCGATCGAACCGGGTATCGAAGGCGTACTGATCACTTTAGAGGGAGTTGCCGATGATGGCACCGTCATCCAGCGCACGACGCTGACCGATGCAAATGGTGACTATATCTTTACAGATGTTCCCGCAGGAACTTATTCCATCATCGAAACCCAACCGACATCCGCACCGGTCAACGATCCAAATGGCGTGCTGATTGATGGCTTAGACACTCCCGGAAATCTTGGGGGTTCCAGCGGCGATTCCATCCGCAACGATCGCATTGACGGCATCGTGTTGACCGCCGGCGGTATCGGTACCGACTACGATTTCAGTGAAATTGCTGGGGCCAGCGTCAATGGTTACGTCTTTGTGGACGCCAATGACAACGGAATCTTTGATGCGGGTGAACAGCCAATCGCAAACACGGAAATTACATTGGTGGGTACCAGCGTGTTTGGCGACGCGATTGATTTGACGGTGGTTACTGACGCCGACGGCTACTACCTTTTTGAGGGGTTGCCTGCAGGTACGTACGAAATCAACGAGCGCCAACCGGATGGTTTCTTTGATGGACAAGAGCAACTAGGAACAGACAGTGGCGCGGTAGTGGAAAATGATTCTTTCCGGCAAATCACACTGGCCGCTGGTGACTCCGTCCAAAACAACAATTTTGGCGAACTTGAACAGCTTCGGGCTAGTGACGATCCAAACACTACCTCAGGTAATCCAGCACGATTCCCGCCGCTGTTCTTTAGCCCAGTCGGTTCATTTGGCAGGATCGGCGGATTACTGGGTGGACCCATCAATCCAATCTACAGTGGCCTCGCAATTGCTTCGAATTCGAATGCGCTATCACTGCAGAGTAACATTCCGGTCACCGGTGGTTATTCGGGTGATCTCGCCATGGCAGGTGATAATTCAGCCGTGGCAGATCAAACATGCGGCGACCAGGGTTGGAACGATGGCGGTCAAGTGTTCGAAGTGCCATGCGGCGATGCTGAAGAAGTTGTCCAAGGTGATATGTGGACCGTAGGTATGGCTGAATCAGATATGATCTTAAGTGGTTGGGGAGATGCTTGCGGAGAAGCCGTTGGGCAAGAAATTGGCTACGGCACCGCCGCTGGAATAGAGGGTGTGATCATTCCACCAGTTATGGAGAACAACAACGTCCGCATGCCGTTTCTCAAGCGGTTTCACAACTGGCTTCATCGGTAGCAGAAGTAATTTTACGGGGCAGCAATACCGGTGTTTAAGCTGAGTTATTCCTAATCGATAAATTCACTGTCGAGAAGCCAATCGGTCAATCGGTTCGGCCAACTGGAGATCGACTTGAGTTTCGACCGGTTGCCCATGTTGAAGCCATGTCCGCCTTTGGCGTACAGGTGGAATTCGATCGGAACATCCGAACGCCGAAATCGTTGGAGCAGGTCGATTGCGAACTGGGAAAGTCCATCGTCATTGGCGACGACTAAGAAAGTCGGCGGAGCGTTTGCAGGAATGATCTGCGGCAATCCCAATGGTCCGGGATAGACCAGTACTTGAAAGTTGGCATGACAACTGGCGCGGTCGATGAAGTCTTCTGCATTAGGTTTTCCCTTGAAGTTCGAATAGGCAACCAGCGACGCGACCTCGCCGCCAGCGCTAAAGCCCATGATGCCAATTTTTTCAGGGTCAATTTTAAAGTCATCGGCATGTGATCGGACCCAGCGGATGGCACGTTGAGCATCGCGTTTGGGGTGGACTTCAATTTTGTACGGCGAGTTTTCTTCTCGCGCCAGACGGTACTTGAGCACGAAAGCCGTCACGCCCAGATCGGTGAAATATTTGGCTGGTTCTTGGCCTTCGGCCGTGATGACCAACATGCGATGCCCGCCACCAGGAAAGATTACAACCGAGGTTCCATTGGACTTCCCTTGTTCTGGCAAGTATACGGTGACCGAGGGGTCGTGGATATTTTTGACCCAGTAGTCTTTGGCTGCTTCGGGATCAGATTTGCGGTCGCGTGAATCGACGGCTCCATTCTCCCACAAAGCGATTTGTTGGCCGCTGGTAAATCCAGCCCTCGGAGACTGGGCGGACGCCTTGTTGGGTAAGCAGCAGATGGCCAGAATTGCAACAAACAGAAGCCGACGATCGTTCATGGATTGGACTCGGTGGTAGCGTAGTGTAGTGAACTCTCATGCTACCAACTTCTGCAACGTTGGACCAATAAAAAAACCGCCGGTCAAAGGACTGGCGGTTTAGTCGAAAATGGTTGTAGCGTGTAGGTCTATTTCACGTAACGGTCGACGACACGTTTCGCGGCGTCGCGTCCGCCCCAACCAAAGGCGATCGCTGCGGCCAGTCCAAGTCCACCTAGTAATGAACCGAAGGCGACATTGATGATGGAAGCTGACAATCCGATCTCTTGCAGAGCGAATCCGCCTGCGAAGATTGCGATGGCGGCGCGAGCCACCATGCCCAATTGAGCTCCGTTTTTGGCGCCTGAGTCTTTGATTAAGTTCGCAACCAGATTTCCAAGGTATAAACCGGCTCCGAGAATCACGCAGGCCATGAGAACTTTGACAGCAAATCCAGCGAACGTCTCAACGTGCCCCGACAGTTCTTCAAGGCCCATCATCGGTAGCGCTTGCAGTGCTGAAAGCAGGACGATTGCGACCATGACTATTTTGCCAGCAAGTTTCGAAGGTGAGTTGTCACCCGTGGCGTTAAGATTCAAACCGATCTTTGCTGGTGCGCTATCAAATCCAACTCCCTTGGCCAGATCAGTGACAATACCGCCAACCAATTTTCCGACAAAGAATGCAATTCCCAAAACGACGGCAGCTCCAATGAAACCTGGAATCAACGAAGTGATACGTTCGAGGACTTGGCTGGCGGGTCCAGAGATCGCTTCAATGTTAAGCGTCTTTAATGATTGAACGAGAATTGGAAAAATGACAACTGCGTAACCAACGATCCCCAAGATGTCTGAGATTTTGGTGTCGCCAGCGCTAATGCCAATCTTCGAAGCCATTGAATTGACACCAAACGAAGCAGCCAAATTCGAGATGATCTGTTTAACAATTTTTGCAATCAGCAAACCGATTAACAAGATGACGACCGCTCCGACGATGTTGGGCAGGTAGCCTAGGGCTGTGTTGAACATGTTCTGAACAGGCTCCAACAAGCCAGGGATTTGCAAAGCTCCAAGTATTGCTGGTAAGAACAGAGCAAAAATGACCCAGTAAACGGCTTCGGGCAATGTCTCGCTCAGCTTCGCTTCACCATCTGCGCCATCTGCGTTGACCGCGGCGTCGGGCAGTGAGGACGCCATTGGGTGATCGACCTCTTCAAGATTTATATCGTTGGCATCTTCGCCGCCCAAATTCAAACCAGCGTCGATGGTTGAATCAACGGTGTTGATCGATGAGGCGGCACCGGAGCCGATGTTCTTGATGCGGTTGTCGATATCTGCGGCTTCTAGACCTTTTTTTGACGCTTCTTTACCGACACGGGCCAATACGTAGGCCACGATGCCCAACACAGCGCCGCTAATTACGCGTGGAGCGTATAAGAAGATTTGATCCAAGAACGCATTGAGTGGTTGGGAGACGACTGAAAGATTGAGAGCGTTAAAGAACGCGATCAATACAAACAACATGATCAAGTAGAAAACGACCTTGCTTACAATCTTCGCAACGTCAACACCACCACCGGGGGCGACGACCGAGGCAATTTTGCGATCAATCCCAGACTTGTTTAATCCCAGCAGTATTAATCGGCCGATGACATGAGCCACGATCCAGCCAATCACAAGGATGGCTAAGGCAGAAAAAATGCCTGGTAAATGGGTGCCGATTTGACTGTTGATGTTTTCTAGCATTGTACGCTCCTGGGAGAAATTGAAGGTGTTGAAGTGAGCCGAGCACGGTTGGATCACCGTTTGCCGTCTACATATTTTTGATCGTTAGGACTTAACCGGTTTAGAGGTAGTCGAAATTTCTTATTAGCTTCGTTGACGACGACGATTTCGTCGCCTTCCCATCGCACAAACGCGAGACGCGCTTTATTGCCCTTGCTGGAGATCCAATCACGGAATTCTAGAGGTTGATTTTGTGGCGGAGCACCGCGGAGCGCCGGGTTCATGCCATCGGTGTCTTCGGCGCTTGCCTCGGCGGCTACAGGGTTGGCTTTTGTGACAGCGACGAGTTGATCTTGTAATTTCTGAATCTTTGTTTTTTGAGTATTTGACAGATCTTTGAGTTTTTTGACGTCACGATCAAGCCGATCTTTTTGCTTGGTGAGCTGAGAAATTTCATTTTTGTAGTTCGCAGCATCGACGGCTTCTTTTGGCTTTGAGTCTGCCGATTTCTTTAAAGCCTTCTGCAGCCGAGTCAATTCTTGCGATTTTGTTTCAAGCTGTTCTTGGAGTGTGTAGATTTTTTGCTCCAGGGCAGTTTTTTCTTTGCTGGTAAGTTCATCGCTGGCTTTGATTTGACTGGCATTGAAATCGCCACCGGTTGCTTGAAATTGGTTTAGGCCGTCGCCATCATTGACGGCGCGAGTTCCATCGTCGGAACCATTGGAGTTAGTGGCGGCGTGAACATTAGATGAGTTCTCTGTGTCACTACCAATCAGCGCCGCAGTTTGAGAATTGGCGTTCGCCGCTGAGGGGAAGAAAGAGAGATATAGCGTGCCCAGAATCCAGGCGAAAAACAGGGATACAGCCAGCATCAACACCAGTGTGTCTAGTATGCCAAATTTGCGGGGAGAAGTTAATCGCTCGGCTGAATGCGAAGTAGTTTTCATGTTCTGAGGCGGTTGAAACGAGTGAGAGAGTGAGCGGCAGGATGGAATAGCCAGACGATCTGCGGGAGAGACCAGCCACGCATCAAAGTGATTTTCGCAATGGCGCAGCGGTCAATTTCCGCGGAAGGCTTGCAAAAAAATCCATCTATCAGCAGGCTTTAGAATTTAGCCTATTCAAGGAGGGATTGGAAGTTGGCGGTAATCGCTTCTTGATGATTTTCACCGGTGTTGTTAACCGCACAGAGGCAGCAGCCTCACCCCGAAATATTTAGAGGAGGCAAGAGGCAAGAGGCAAGAGGCAAGAGGCAAGAGGCAAGAGGCAAGAGGCAAGTCCCAGTGGGAGGCTTGGCCTATCAGCTTCAACATCCAGCTTTCTCAGAAACTCCTTGAAAACACTAATCGCAATAAGAAAAAGTGGGAAAGGCATCTTGCCTGAGGTCCAAGTGAACGGTGATGTTAGCGTCACAGCGCAAGCCGTACGGTTTTTCACCAGACAGGAGGGCTGGTGCCTTACCGAAAAAATAAGACTTTGCAGTTCTCTTGGCCTGTCGATGCGTTTGAGTAAAAACACACAGGTTGGAAGCCTATGCCGCGTCTGGCAAACCATTAGGGACTCTTCTTATTGGTTTCCATCAGAGCATTCAGTTCTTTAAATTTTCCACCGAGTGTTTTCTTCACCGTTTCTAATTGAAATGCCTTCTCCTTAGCTTGAACAAGCATCTTTTTGCCTTCTTCTAACTGAAAGTCAACCAAGACTTCGATCTCGTCTTTCCACTGTGCGCGGTTGGCGAGCACTTTTTCGAGGGTGGATATATGCTGCGATAAAGACTCTTCGGCGGTCTCGGACTGTGCTTCATTGCTGATCCCGTCCAGGTCCGTTTCGATGGCTGATAATAGCTCTTCCACTTGCTCGTCAGCATCAAGTTCGAGATCGGTCGTGTTCAATTCAGGACTGTCGGTGTCAGTATTTCTCGAATTGTCATTGTCCCCCACGCTTTGATCTGCGTCACTCGCACCATCTGCACCACTAGCTTCTAAGCTTCCTTCGAGAGATGACATGGCATCTTGGTCCTCACTGGAAGTTAAGGATTCTGGGGCGTTAGATTTTGCAGTGTTCGGTTCTCCGGCAGTCTTGCCGGTCGTGTTGGGCATAGGGTCGCCGGAGTCCTTCGTTGAAGAAGCTGAATCGCTATCGCCTTCGTTGCTGGGATCGGCAGGCGCTAAATCCATCGTCAATTCTTTGGAAGGATCATCTGCTTTGGCTGCGGCGTCTGACGTTGCGGCGTCTGACGTTGTGGCGTCTGACGTTGTGGCATCTGACGTTGTGGCATCTGATTCGCTGGGTGTGATTTGGATGCTAGAACTGGTAGCGTCAGAAATGGATTCCCCGGATGCAGTCTCGGAATCCTCTGGTTTTTCACCATCTGCAACCAGCGCTGTCGCATCTGTCGTTTCTACGGCATCGCTAGAGCTTGATTCACCATCAGAAGCGGACGCTACGGCAGGGCTAAGGTCTTGGTCCGTTGATTGTGAGCTATTGCCATCAGGACTGAGAAACATTAGGCAAAAGGCTAAGAGTGATCCAAGAATCAGCACCGGCCACCAAAGCCAATGGAACCATCCCTCGGAAGCATTAGATTGATTGACCGGGGCACTGGTGTTAGAAGCTGTGTTGGCTGTTGTGGTGACTGCGTCTTCATCGCGATGGGGATAACGTAATGTTCCGTCCGCGTCGCGTTGCCCCTTGGCTGAATCGGGTGTCCACCACTGTTTGCCGCCGCTGTCAAATTCCGCGTCGCCTTCATTAGGTTTGGTGATCCCTGATGTGTCTGACGTACCGGAGTCATTGGAATTGCCGGCCGCAGCGAAACCTGAAACAGCATTTTCGGAATCGTAGGTGTTGGCTAAGTTCGAATTGGCGACATTTGAACTGGTAGAAGAATCTCCTGCCGTGGATTTAGCTGACGGGCTTAAAGCTGCCGCGGCAACAGCTGCCGCACCTGCTCCGGCAGCAGCGATCGAACCGGCCACCGCAGCCTTTGAGGGCTGATCGTGAGAGGCTTGGTTATGATCTGGCTCATTGGCTGCGAAACCAGAATTTGCAGGATTGGCCGCGATCGGTTTGCGATGACGACGATCATGGCTGCGCTGATCGAATTCTTTTTCTTCATCGCTTACTTCAACGCCACCGGGAGTATCTGCAAGATCTTTTTTGTTCGCTTTTTCGAGACGAGATTGCGTTTGCCCGCCATACGCCGCAGCGCGCCCACGGTTATTAGAGTCAGTGTCTTTAACACCAGATTCGTTCTGTTGGTCCGCGGCACCTTGTTGGTCTTGATCATTGTCGCGACTGGTAAAATGATGCATGCCTAACGTTGCCGAACCTATCGCCGTCGCAGTCAAAGCGGATCCTCCTCCTGGCGGTAAAGCTTTGAATAGAGTTTCGTTTTCATCTTCGTTTTTCGGCAAACCATGAAGGAACTGGTCACTGTGACGCTGCCAGTTCGACAAGTGCCTTTCCTGTTGCCCAATGACGGCGCCCAGTTCACTTTGGTTTAACTGTTTTGATTGCTGATGATTGGCTACCGTTGCAAATACTAGAGGCGTCACTGCGCAGACCAGTCGTTTCGCCGAAGTGCTGCCGATATCCGCTTCACGACTGACAGATCGAACTAAGCGACTTGTATCGGCACCGATCAATCCGTCCAATTGATCGTATCCGGTGGTGACCAATGCCTGGCTGTCTTTATAGTACATCTGCTTTGAGAAGTCGCTGGCGACCGTTACGTCGGTATCACGAAGTTCACGCCACAGCATGTCGAGTCCTTGGTCGGCCTTGGCGGCTGACGCCATCGCTTCAATGATCTTTGGAACTGCAGATTTTGCGCCGTCACGAACCTTGCATTCATTCTCACCAAGCACCGCTCCCAACAGCCCAAGAGAGTGATCGTCGAGTTGTTGCATTACGTGTTTTAAAAAATTCATAGTTAGCCCTAACAGTCCAAAGTGACCGAAGTAGATTTAGTGAAGAAAGAAAAGCTAGGCGAACGTTTAGATGCGCGGCGAAATTTTTACAATCAAGTCAGAAAAGACCAGCCGTACGACCATTTTTCTTTTCTGCTTGTTAACGTAGTCACTGTTTTTCGACAAAACTTTTCCTTTTCGATCGTATTGAATCACAACCGACAGTTGGCCAAATGCCAACAAAAAACAAATAACAGTTTTGCCCACTGGTAGCCTACACACGGTCCTACGTTAGTGGTTTTTGGTCAGTGCGAACAATCAGCCCTTTGGCTTCGAGATCGAGCTGTACCGTTTTGCCCCCCGCTTTGATTTCTGCCCCTTTGCCCACAGATCTTGAGGTAAAAAGTGCAGAATTGCTTCCTACATTTCGGATTGGGTGAGACCGGGCAATTTCTTGGGCAGGATTTTCAGCAGGACTCTCTTCATTGCCAGATACTTGGCCGCGTCAACGTTCGTTAGCTGATCAGGGCAGTTGATATTTTCGATCGCGATTTTTTCAGGTTTTGGCATCGCTTTCTCTGCTATTGCAGAGATTCGACAGGGTTTATGTTTCGTCTTCAAGTTCTTTCAACAACGCATCCAAGACCTGCGCTTGGGACATCGACGCGACATCGTTTTCCAAAACTTTGGAGTCGTTTTGCACCGACGTTGAGGCTACTTGCTCTGTATCGTCGAATAAGCACTCAATAAGAAATCCAGACATTTCGCCAATGGTTGGATAATCAAATATAACGGTCGCCGAGATGTCGGCGGCGTTTCCGACTTCGACTTGGAGCCGATGACTGAGTTCAACCAGCATCAGTGAATCCAATCCGGATTCTAACAGTCGCTGGTCAATGTCCAGTTTTTTTTCTGCGCCGGTGATTGCGCCAACAATTGTCTGTAGGTAATTGTTAGCTGTGCGTTGTCGTTCTGTGGGGTAAACAGAGTTTAGCATCTCGAAAAGCTGCAGGGAGTGGTTTTCTGGATTGTCTTCCGCTTCACTGGTTGAGGTGGTTGAGGTGGTTGAGGTGGTTGAGGTGGTCGGTTGAGCAAGCAGCGTCTTCTGTTGGGATCTGAGTTCGGTCTTCAGCACTTTTCCCGACGGGTTTCGTGGTAGTTCATCGACCAAGAAAATGTGTTTTGGCATTTTGTAGTTTGCCATGTTCTGTCTGCAGAAGCCCTTCAACTCGGAGGCCAATGGAGACTCGGCCGATCCTTTTGCTACGATAAAAGCGGCAACTTCCTCGCCCAAAACGTCGCTCGAAAATCCAACGACAGCTGCTTGGGCAACATCAGCGTGATCCAACAAAACACGTTCGACTTCGGCCGGATAAACTTTAAGTCCTCCGATAGAGATCATGTCTTTGACACGGTCAACGATGTAGAAATACCCTGCTTCATCGACGCGTCCGATGTCACCCGAATGAAACCAACCATCGATAATTGCGGCGGCGGTATCTTCGGGGCGGTTCCAGTAACCGAGCATTACGTTAGGCCCCCGAATCGCGATTTCCCCCAGATCTCCGACGTCACATTGACGTTTCGTTTGGGTGTCTACGATCTTCATCTCAACATTGTCGATGGGGGCACCAATCGAACCGGGCACGAACTTAAGTCGATGATTGTAGCTGGCAAAGGGAGACGTTTCGGTCAATCCGTAGCCGGCATAGATTGGCATCTTGTACGTTTCCCGCCAACGCTGCTCGACTTGCACCGGCATCGTCGAAGCGGCTGTGAAACAGTAGTTCACGGAACTCAAGTCGTCGCTCGAACAGCAATCATTTAACATCTGAAACATCGCAGGGACTCCGAACAGTTGAGTCACATTGTGTTGGCTGATCAGCCGTCGTGATTCTTGCGGATCGAATTTTCGTTGCAGGACCAGCGTCGCGCCGCTATTTAGTCCTGAGTTTAGTAACGCGTTTTGGCCAAAGCAATGAAACAGAGGAACCGTTAACAGAATCACCTCAAGGGACCTCATGCCACAGAGATGGTTGAAGGCACAAACGTTGGAGCTCACATTTCCATGCGAAAGCGTCGCGCCTTTTGGAAATCCCGTCGTGCCGGATGTGTAAAGAATCAACGCCGGTTCATCCGGTATCGCATTATAGATATCTTGCGACATGTGAGTATCAAAATCCAATGGCTGACTGTCGCAGGAATCTCCCAAATCTGATACTTCGATAACTTGTCTAATGTTGGCAGGAGTGTTTTCGCCCAGATCCGATCCGTTAGCAACGACAATGACTTCCGCACCACAATCTTGGACCGCGAACGTAATTTCTGATTCGGACAATCGCGTGCTCAGCGAAACCGCGATTGCGCCCCGTCGCAAGATGCCGTAGTACCAAACAGCGAACGCAGGAACATTAGGTAACATAATCGCAACGCGGTCACCGGGACCGATGCCGGCACAGCGCAATTGATGGGCTGCAGCGATAGATTGTTCGTTTAATTGCTCATAAGTCACAGTGAATGACTCGAACACAATCGCCGCTTGATGCGGGAAAATTTTAGCGGGATTGCAAAGATGTTCGCAAATGTTCATGGTATTCTGCAGGATGGCTTTTTCAGAATAAACGGTCGCCGAGCGTTTTGAAGCAAGTCGTCGTCAGCAATTCTATCGAATTTGTGAAAACCGAAGGCGTTTGAGGACTGCGGATGTCAGCCAGTTTTTGATGAGAATGCGGCGAGCTCACCCATTAAATTTTTGATTGATTCAACGATCGAACCGTGTGAGGTGATATCAGTGTAAAGACGTTTTAGGTAGTTCTGCAGCGCTTGATCTGAATCGTCAAATACTAAAGGAGAATCGTTTGGCGTCTTTTCCAAGCATTGATAAACGGATTCATAGAGCCCTAAAAGTTCGCCAGACAGCAATTGCCGTCCATCGGCATGACCGTGCTGTTGCTGGCATCGTAGATCTATCGCCTGAACTGCAAAAATCAGCGACACGCAGGTGTAATGTTGAAATAGCTCTACCGATTTCCACGCAAGATTTGCGGAGCTCCAACTCAGTCCATTGATGTTTTGATTGAATTGTTCGGCATGAGTGGGGAAGTGGTCAACGACCGGATTGCCGTACCAAGCCAACATGGGCTGTATGGAGTTACCGGTGATCTGCAATCCTTTGAGGCCCATGTTATAAACAACTTTTTCATTACCTCGCAGCGAAGCAGGTAGTCCTTGATTGAATTCCGGAGTGACCAGTGTAGCGATCTGAACGTCTAAGTGTTTCACCGTCAGCCCGATGAGTTTTCGCAGATCATCCATCGCGATACCCACGTATTGGCCCAAAAAGTTGCCGCTTTGATAGAAGCATCCTTCGTCGTTGGAGATTAAAGGGTTATCAGAAACGGAGTTCATTTCGGTTTCAACGGTCCGGCCAATTCGGGCCATCCCCTCGACAATGGGGCCGAAATATTGTGGAAAACAGCGGATCGAGTAGCGATCTTGGACGCGCTGCGGCTGCGCGGATCCGTTGTTGCCGGATTGCGTTGATTGGGCGGAATCAGCTCCCGTTAGTTTTGATAATTGATGCGCTGTCCAAACCTGTCCCGGATGCGGTTTGTGTTGATGCACGAAAGGTTCAAATGGCTGAGTCTGTGCCGAAAGGGCAATCATCATCATGCTATTTACGGCAAGTGATAATCCGATCAGCGGTTGCGACTCGGAAATGGAGTTCGCTGCGATGGCGGTGGAGAAGGAGGTGCCGTTGACCAGTGCCAAGCCTTCCTTCGGTTTAAGTTCGATTGCAGAAAGTCCGAGGCGTTCTAAAACTTCGCTGCAACGGTGTGTTTGTCCATGCTGGTAGACTTCTGCAGCAGGGTCATGGCCAGTGATCGCGCGTGCAATCGACGAAAGAGGTACTAAATCTCCACTGGCCCCAATGGAGCCTAATTCGCAGACCGCCGGTGTCGCATCGTTGTTGAGAAAGTCAACCAATCGTTGAATCAGCTCCAGTCGCACTCCTGAGCAGCCTTGCATCAATACGTTGGCTCGCAACGCCATTGCGGCGCGTGTGTGACGAACGTCGATTTGATTACCGGCTCCCGTCGCGAGGAAGCTGAGCAAGTTGTTTTGGGATGCCGATGCCAGTTCCAAGGGGACGGGCAAGTCAGCCATGCCACCAAATCCGGTTGTCACTCCATAGACAGACCAACCCTCGGCAACCGCTTTTTCGACTAAGGAAACGGATTGAGTGATTCTACTTTTAACCTTTTCGCAATCGCTGAGCTGGATTTGGCGGCGGCCTTCGGCGATAGCGGTCACTTGTGCGATATCAAGCGGGCGACCGTCAATCGTAATTGCTCCAGAGGTTGATTTGACGGATTCAGCGAGGGACATCAAGATTGTCGTTTCAATGTTTGAGGGTTTGGGCGTTAGTCCACAGGCGTCAGCGCATACGCACTAACGTTGGAGGCCCTGATTTTCACTGAGTTTGGCCAACAAAGCAATGTAAAGTATCGAAGATACGGGCTCTGTGAGCCATTGTGACGCACCGGAATTCAAGAAATTGGCTGCTTGCCCGAAAAGTTTTCGCCGTCGCCATCAATTACCGCCTTTGAGCACGTTGAATGGACTAATTTCCGATCATCAGCATCTACGATAAACGCTGGAGGGGCTTTTTCCGTAAGATGAACCGTCGGCAGCATCCACTGCGCGAACTAATTGCGTGGTGGCTGGAAGTGCCGGCTGCGTTTTCAGCCGTTTTTCATGAATCATCCACTGAGCTAAGCGAGAATCTCATCCGACCTCCTCACCCGACAACTGATTTTGGCCTGTTGGGATGGATAAACGCAGTCGTTGTTTTGCCATTAACGGCGCTGTTTGTCGCGGTGACCGGAGGTTGTGAAACTGGCGATCTTGCCAATTGGCAATCCAAATCGGCAACAGCATCACCAATTGTACAAAGGGTCGATGCGATTGAAGTGGCACTGACCGAGGATGCTTATGAAACGACATCCTTTATCGGGTCGCTCAAGCCGCGCCGCAGTATTCCCTTAGCCTTTACGCAAGGCGGACGAGTCGCACAAATCGTTGTCACCAGTGGCCAGTCAGTCACGGCCGGCCAGGTGCTGGCGAAAACCGACACCTCAATGTTGGATTCTCGAAAAGTATCCGTTGAAACAGCGCTCGAAGCGGCGCGTCAACAGCCTAGCAATAATCAGAACTCGGCAGATCTAAGAACTCAAATCGGTGACTTGCAACGGGAGCTGGAAGAGATTAATCAGTCAATTTCCAACGCCACCCTCAAGGCCCCGTTTAAGGGCGTGGTCACCCAACGGGCTGTTGAAGAGGGTCAAGTAGTATCGGCGGGTATGCCGGTGTTCGATTTGGTGGAGAGCGACAATCTCATTGTCGAGGTAAAAGTCGCGACTCGTATTGCCAACGAAATGGCTCCCGGAGAATTGGTCTGGGTGTTAATCAAAGGTCAACCCTTTGCTGCGGTAATCGCGACGGTACTGCCCACTTCTCAAGGTTCCACCCGCACACGAACGGTGACCTTGGATTTTCGCGATGGTCAACCCGCACGGACTTTTAATCCCGGCGATGCGGTTGAAGTTAACTATTGGACGCAGACTGAAAATTCAGGTTTTTGGTTGCCGTATTCTGTGTTGCAACAACAAACGACAGGACTCTGGTCAGCGCTGATCGTGGAGAGCAGAGACAACGATTTATACGCCCAATCGCGAACGCTGGAAGTGATTCAACTGCATGATGAGTTGGCCTTGGTGCGAGGTGCCTTGAATCAGCGCGACCGCGTGATTGTCAATGGTTTCAACCGTATCGTGCCCGGACAAAAGATTCGAGCGACTCTGATTGAAAACCCAATAGTGGTTCCAATGCCAAAACCAATAGAGCCAACAACCGGCGACTCTAATGGCGCTATCGCCCCTGGCGGGACGTTGCCATGATTGCACAGCTATTGCTGCAACGGCCGAAGATGCTTTTTACGCTAATCCTTGTCATCATTGTCGCTGGCGTTAGTTCCTATTGGGTTTTGCCTCAACTGGAAGATCCGGTCTTGGGGAAACGAGTCGGTGTTGTCAGTACCGTTTTTCCGGGTGCCGACACACAATCGGTAGAACAGCTGGTTACCAACCGAATTGAAAACCGCTTGACGAACGTTTTTGATGTACAGCGAATTCGATCCAATAGTCGCTCCGGCATCTCCAATATTGTGGTTGAGTTGAGCGACGACATCACCGATGTGCAGCCCAGTTGGGACCGCGTGCGTGAGGCGATAGAAGTCGTTCAAGACGAACTCCCAGATGCTTGCCTGACTCCGAAGCTGGATGTTTTCCCATTGAAGGCCTTTGCGTCGATCATTGCGATCAAATCCCGCGATCCTCAACGGATTGGTTTAAACGTTATTCGCCGCATCGCCGCCAGTTTAGCGGACGAGGTGGCCGCAATTGCCGGAACCGAAGCGGTCGAAACCTTTGGTGATCCGGGAGAAGAATTTTTAGTTCAAGTTGACGCGACTGTACTTTCCTCCACCGATCTAACGGTCGGCGGTATCGCCGATCAACTTGCAACGTCCCTGACAGATCGACCAGCAGGTGTTTTGCGCGGTGAACAAACGCACTTGCTCCTCGATTTGTCGGGCGGTCGTGCTTCGACCGATCAGCTGAAGGAATCGCTTATCCGCGTAGGCCAACGCGGCGAAACGGTTCGGCTTGCTGAGATTGCTTCGGTGAAAAAGACGCTGGTCAATCCGGCTTCCAATGTCGCAATCATCGACAAACAAAATGCGATCGTTATTGGAGCGATGGTTGATGATCGCTTGGGCGTATCGAAATGGACGGATGATCTCGAAGAGGTGCTCGCAAAGTTCCAAAAGAATTATGACGCGGAAATCGAAGTTGAAACGCTGTTTTCGCAAGACCAGTTCATCGAAGACAGATTGCAGCAGCTTTGCGAGAACCTTCTTGCCGGCACGTTGCTGGTGATTTTAGTGGTGCTGTTGATGATGGGCTGGCGCAGCATGATCGTAGTTGCCGCCGCGCTGCCATTGTCGGCGGCGTTGGTGATTGCCGGGATGCGGTGGATGGAAATTCCGCTACATCAAATGTCGGTGACGGGTTTAATTGTGGCGTTGGGATTGCTGATCGACAATGCGATCGTGATGGTCGAAGATCTCCGACAGCGTTTGGAAAAGGCGGATCTAGCAACGGCAGTTGGACTGAGTATTGCACATCTTCGAATGCCGCTGTTGGGTTCAACACTAACGACTACTTTGGCATTTTTGCCGATCGCCACTTTGCCTGGTCCGTCGGGCGAATTCGTAGGCACGATTGCCGTCAGCGTTATTTTGGCGATTGTGGCTTCGTTTTTTTTAGCGATGACCATCATTCCTGCGCTCTATGCCGTTTTGCACAACATCCAAAGCGCAGAGTCGAATAAAGAATCATTCCAACGGCGCAGCGGATCCTATCGTTGGTTATTACGGCTGTTTTTAGGTTTTCCGCTTTTGGCGATACTGGTCAGCGTCGTTCTTCCTGCGATAGGGTTTCTGGTCGCCAATCAGCTGCCTGTTCAGTTTTTTCCGGCCTCAAACCGTAAGCAGATTCAGGTAGAGATCGAACTTCCGGCCGCATCACCGTTGATGAAAACGGTAGAAACAGTTTCAAAAGTGCAACCGCTGGTGGAGTCCAATCCCGGTGTGGAGAATGTTCATTGGTTTGTCGGTCGTAGTGCTCCGACGTTTTACTACAACGTGGTTCCGCGTCGGCGAGGCACTCCGTTTTATGCGCAAGGCATTGTAGATCTCAACGTCGACGCGGACGCTGAAAAAGTTGTCACATCGATTCAGCGAAAAATAGCAAAAGAGCTTCGTGATTGTCGAGTGGTCGTGCGGCAGTTGGAGCAGGGCCCGCCTTTTGATGCACCTATCGAACTCGCGATTCAAGGCTCCGACCTCGATACGCTCAAAGATTTGGGAAACCAATTGCGATTGGTGCTCAGCCAATGCCCGAATGTAACGCAGACCAGGTCTGACCTTGGCGAAACGATTCCCAAACTGGTCTTAGATGTGGATCCTGAAAGCGCTTCGCAATCGGGCGTAGACCGGACGGCGATCGCGCGTCAACTGTACGCGCAACTGGAAGGTGTTTCGGCGTCCACGATTTACGATGGAAATCAGGTGTTGCCAGTCCGCGTGGTTGCAAGCGGCGAGGGCAGTTCGATTACACGGCTGTCTTCGTTCGAACTTTCGGCTCAGCCTCCCGCCCCGGCGCAGCGTTCATCGTTTGCTTCAGTGGCCGATTTTCGATTGGCTTCTGATGTTGGCGCAATTGTGCACATCAACAGCAAACGTACCAATGAAGTAAAGGCCTACCTGTCGGCTGGTGTGTTGCCAGAACAGGTGCTAAACGATTTTAAACGTAGGTTGGCTGCGTCTGGTTTCGTTTTGCCTGTTGGATATGAGCTGAGGTTTGGCGGAGAGAATCAGAAACGCAATGAAGCGGTCCAGCGGTTAATAGCCAATGCGTTTGTGCTGTTCGCGCTGATGGTGCTGACGTTGGTGGTATCCTTCAGATCGTTCCGACACGCATTGATCGTTATTGGCGTGGGCGGATTGTCGATGGGCTTAGGACCTCTGGCGCTGTGGGCCGGAGGTTTCCCGTTTGGATTCATGGCCATCATCGGCACCATGGGATTGGTAGGTATCGCCATTAACGACTCGATCGTGGTGCTGGCAGCCATCGCCGAAAATGACGAAGCCGCGGCAGGGTGTGTGGATGCAACGTGCAGCGTTGTCATCGGTTGCACTCGGCATATCTTAGCAACGACGTTAACGACGATTGCAGGATTCGTTCCATTGATTCTTGCCGGTGGGAAGTTCTGGCCGCCGTTAGCGGTAACAATCGCCGGCGGTGTTGGAGGAGCGACGTTGATGGCGCTGTTGCTGGCGCCGGCACTGCATCTGATTTTTTATAGCAATTCAAAGCGATAGAATTCATCAAGATTTTCCTATCCTTTTTTAGAACGATTTTTTCTCTCCCTTTAACGTAGCACTCGAGCTTTTTCTCCGCATTCGCGCGAAATCTGGCTCTGATTTTGATGCGCCAGGAGCGTTGACTACATCGGGCACAGATGTGCTGGTAGATGTGATGGATTTTGACAATAGTGGATCTGCGAGTGGATTTTTTCTCTACTTTCCTCCTCAGCAATTCTTCTTCAATGCCTCAGACTACCGTATCGCGATTGATCTGACGATTGAGGCTGGAAATACGGCCGATAATTTTGCGTTGACGCTGGGCGACAGCGACAGTGGCACGGGTTTTTTAGATGAAGTTTTCATTTATCAATTTTCTGGGCTCAGTTTGCTGCCTCAGGGTATGTCATTAACGCTGGCAACGCCGGTTGAGTTCGCTGATTTTATTGCTCCTATTGAAGAAGGTGATGGGATTCCTAACTTTGATTCTCAAGGTTCGTTTACTCACCTTGGGATACAGGCTACTTTGCCTTCACCTGAAAGATTGAATTTTACGCTTCATTCACTGCGCATCGAAGCGATTCCGGAGCCCTCAAGCATTACCATAGTCGCTTTTGGCCTAGTTTGTTTTGTCTCCAGGCGAAGCTTTGCCTTCGGAACAAATGGCTAAAACTTCTGCGATACAGAAACATGGTGGAGCGTCTACCGCGCTCTGATTTTCTGCAGAGCAGATTGGTTCAACTTTCGTGTTGAACCAATCCCGACTTGTTTGCAGGTGAAAGAATCGCGATCTCTGTTATCTATCGACGCGATTGAAGCGGAGCGATCGGCGTCAGTCGGTCGTAGCTTGCCCGACGATGGGTTGGAGCAGCAGTCGCCGGTTCGATTGGCCGTGTCGCTTGAACGGATAGTTCCGCTATCAAATGTTCTGCTTGTTGAAGACGCAGTTCCAAGATTTGGAAATCGACAGGCGTGATCTGATCAGCGCTTTCTTCGCTGACTTCATTACGTACAAACTGATTCGAAACTTTTTGCACGTTAGATCTTACTGTCGTGGGACGATTGATCGCTTGATTTCGTTTGGTGACGATCAGCTGATTCTTTCCATTGGCTGTTTGTTCCTCGGTCAATTGAGTTTGAATGATGTCCAAACAGCGCTTCAGTTGAGCCGAGTTGTCGGCCATCTTTTCAACCTGCTGGAAGTTTCGATTGACGTTGCTGTAGATTGGGCTCAGCCACTGATAAAGTTTCTGTTGGTTTGATTCAATGTAACTGTATTGCATCAAGCGTCCACGCAAGACGGCCAGTTCCGATTCGTGGGCGGCCTTGATTTGAACGATCTTTGCTTCGGCAGCAATCTGTGCGTTGACGACAGCTAACTTCATGGCTGATTTGATCGCGGCTGTTTTCTGTAGCTCGCGTAAACTTTCCGATGACAGCGTGTCACTCAGAAGCACTGCCATTTGATTGCAATAGTCTTCAATCCCGTCTCTCATGTTGAAATTGTCAGACTGAAGTTTGTTGATCATGTCTTCGTCGACAAATTCGTCGGGCGTCGCATAGTCTTCGATGTTGGGAACCCGCGGGATAACGTCTGTGCCGCGCACGTCATGTGAATAGGCCAGAGGGTCTAACGATTCAGCGCCAGTTGATGAGCTGGTTGGTGTTGAGGGTTCTGGATGGGCAAGATGCAAGCAGACTTTGGCGGTCCGGTCACAATGTTGGCACTCGCAGGTTTCTGAAACGTCCTGAAACGGATTGTTTTCGGAAACCTCAAAGAATGACTTTGTGAAAGCCATTTCCTCTATCTCATCAAGGTCCGACATCACCTTTGAGAAGATGTCCGGTGTAATCGAAGACTTTGTCCCCAAGTCTTCCGCGAAAGCAGAAGGCGAACTGAAATTGACGCTAGATATTAGAGTAGCGACTAGCACTAGGGCCGATAATTTGACGAGTTTCTTTGTTCCAGACATCGTTAAATCCTTTTAACTTGATTGATCTGCGATCCTGCAGTCTTATTGTGATAACCGCGAACGTTTTTTCAAACAATATGAATCTTGATATGTTTTCTATGCGGCAAGAGATGAGGAAAAAAGTGCTGTCACTTGATGCCCGTCAAACAATGGTCGCTACACTCAGGAGAATTTAACGAGATTCGTCTTTGAGATAGTATGGCTCCCGTCGTACAATCGGCATCTAGCATTGGCAGCCTGTGGACGACGTTGGCAAAGGCCCGCCATTAGAGAAAACTGGGAAAAGGAGTTTCCAAGATGCGCAGTATCGCCGTAATCAATCAAAAAGGTGGAGTCGGTAAGACGACCACCGCCGTCAACCTCAGTGCCGCTTTGGCTGAACAAGGACAGCGTGTTTGGCTGATCGACCTTGACCCCCAAGCCCACGCTTCGCTGCATTTAGGATTTGGGATGCAGGAGGATTATCTATCGATCTACGATGTGCTGACTGATGATACACCCTTGGACGATGTTTGCCATCAAGTCGAAGACAACCTCTGGCTGACACCGTCTCACATCGATTTAGCCGCCGCCGAAATGGAGCTCTCAGGCGCCGTCGGTCGTGAGATTATCCTTCGCGATAAAATGTCGGATATGGCAACGAATTTTGACTATATTATTTTCGATTGCCCGCCATCGCTGGGTGTATTGACGCTGAATGCGTTGACGACTGCGAATGAAATTTTCTTGCCGCTGCAGCCGCACTTTCTGGCGTTGCACGGGCTTAGCAAACTCCTTCGCACGATTGAATTGGTAGCCCGACGTTTGAATCCAACGCTGACGTTGACCAGCCTTGTTTATTGCTTGTTCGAGACCGGCACGCGGTTGGCGAACGAAGTCGTGGGAGATGTCGAGTTCTTTTTTGCCGAACAACGTTTGTCGAATTCGATCTGGGCGGAGGTATCCAGTTTCGACACGCGCATTCGCCGGAATATTCGTTTGGCCGAAGCACCCAGTTACGGCCAGTCGATTTTTCAATACGCCAACGATTCAAACGGGGCTCAAGACTACCGATCATTGGCCATGGAAGTGATGAGCCAAACAGATCGGATGGCCGTTAAGCCTCGCCAAAAGATTTTCGCTCAAGGCGTAAATCCGACGCTGGCGCGTTAGAACCGTTGACTATGAGCGAAGCAGATATTTTGACGGTCTTGGGCGAAGAAGGTATCACCGAATTGGTGGCAGCGTTTTATCGACGTGTCAGAACCGACGAGCTGATCAGTCCAATGTATCCGGACGAGGATTGGGAAGGTGCCGAAAATCGGTTGGCGGGATTCCTAATCTATCGTTTTGGCGGCAGCGACGCCTACATTCAAGATCGCGGGCATCCGAGACTGAGGATGCGACACACTCCATTTTCAATCGGCGTTGCCGAGCGTGACCGCTGGTTGGAGATCATGGGAGCGGCGATGGATGAGGTGGCAATCCCCAAAGAGATTTATCTGAACCTTAAAACGTTTTTCGAGCAGGTCGCCGACTTCATGCGAAATCGCGAAGGTTGACGGTGAGTGTTGGTCGTGCACCTGAGCGGCAGCCCGAGTATTGTATCAGTCGCATGGCGATAGCTATCGGTCCCAACGTATATCCGACGGAACCGGACAGTATCGTTGATTGGCGAAACAGACATTTGTTCTTCGCCGATTAGGCTATCGGTCGTTTTATCAAGCTCTGGGCGACTGGTGCGCTGAAAAAGTGCAAAGACTAACATTAAGACGCCGGCCGCAGTTGCAAACATAATCAAGCTTCTTCGTCGTAGCATCAAAGGGAACCTTTGTGACGTATGCGGTTGATGACCAACACTATTTTAACGATATATTCAGGCGATATCGTTTCCATTTGATAGTAATGAGCTACCAGCGAAAGATTCTACCGAGATTTCCTGATTATTTTATGAAACCTAGGCGAGCAAATATTTGTAGACGTCTGCTGCTTCTGATGGAGCAAAGTCTATTCATCCAAAATCAAAAACGGCCGGATTTGTTTCATTTTCTTAATGCCAATTCCATTGATTTCGACCAGTGAACCGATCGACTTGTAAGGGCGACCCTCGATGATGCGGTTGGCAATGGACTCGCCGATGCCCGGTAGCTGCATCACGACGTCGCGGGGAGCAGAGTTAAGACTGATCTTCTGGTTAGGATCCAAAGGTAAAGGCAAACCTTTGGCAAGATTCAGTTCTGCCGCTTCTTGTCGCTCAGCGCGGCGTTGCTCGGGTAGCGACTCCCAGTCAGTGGCCTTCCAGATCCCGACGCCACCAATCGCGGCTTGAAACTCGATGTCTTTCAACGACTCCCGGTGTTCGTCACGCGACCGCCCATCGATGGTGCTCCGGTTGACGCCAAAAGCTCTTGCGTGACCCATTTGAACAAGCCGTTGGGCCAGGTCGTCGCCTTGGCTGGTTGTGATGAAGCCGTAATAGCGTTTGTGCTTTCCGTCACCTCGTGCATCGGCGAAAGCGGTGACCACAGTGAAGGGTTTCTTGAGTTCAGCGATGACGAAGTCTCGCGCTTCGTTGCCCATCCGCTTGGCGGCATCGATTGAGGCCCGCGGATTGCCGCCGAACCCAGAAATACCAAAATAGCGTCGTTGCCCGCGCAGTCGCCGAGCGTCGCTGTCGTCAGTTACATGACTTTCTAAGCAATCAACTCCGTATAAACGAAGCGTAAAGTTTTTCCCATCAGCCGTTTTGACCTGAAAACTATCACCGTCGCACCAGTCGGTTTCTATGAACTGGCAGTTCTCAAGACGCTGGAGATCGCTCTGCGCGTTAGCGGCCGATGCCGTCCACAGCAATGAAAGAAACGCCAACAAACTCATTCGCACCATCAATTTTTTTCTCTTGAAAAAAACTAAGAACTCAAAGACTCAACGCGGTGTCAAATCCCGTAGACACAATGGTCGAAGGCCGCAAAAAAATCAAGGTGCTTCAGGTGTGTAATATGTTCCTGTCTCCCGAAACGTAAAG
>ENA-ORXT01002140-ORXT01002140.1-marine-metagenome-genome-assembly--contig:-NODE-2140-length-24509-cov-90.755566_pt1 | contig 24509 bp, 10 predicted proteins | sample MGYA00237868_ERZ511482 | MGnify/ENA metagenome assembly ERZ511482
CTGTGAAGTCACATCGGCGCAATTTAATGAACAAAATGCAAGTGAGGAATGTCGCGGGGCTGGTGCGGAAGGCGGTGACAACTAAAGTGATTACTAATTCTAAACTATAACATTACTACGATGATATAGTATTTGATGATATTCTGCTTAAGCCTTATGATTCTCTATTACTTGTACAATTACTGAATATGCTTACCCAAATTAATACCATAGAACAGAAATTAGATATAATTTTAAGCCAATACAAAAGTAGATATAAACGAATAGGGCTGTCTACAGTTACAGGAATTATTATGATCCATTTAGATCAATTAGTTCATATTAAAGCAGATCGAGCTTACTGTACAGCATATTTAGAAAATGGTAAAAAGATTGTAATCAGTAAATCTTTAGGAGATTTAGAATCAAGATTACCTTCGAATATATTTTATCGGGTACACCTATCACACATCGTAAACCTTAATCATATAGATTCGTATGAAAAAGATAACGGGGGACAACTGATCATGTCAAACACATCACATATACCAGTCTCAAGAAGAAATAAACGAAAGCTGACGGAATTACTTCTTAATCAAACTTAATCAAAACCTATAGGACTAAATCGAATAAAGATTCATATAAATCTTATGCTCAGTATGACCATCTATGTTTAATACTGACCGTAGGGAAGAAGAATGATACTGACTGTACAATTTTAAGATAATTATAAATAATTAATAATAATCTTTATACCGAAGATAGATGTGATCTATTGATCACATTGATTCTCACTAATAAGAATGACACTTGTGTATCAAGTTTTGCCTCTCTTGTTATATATCTTTTAGATTTAAGATATAAGCTAATTTATAACAGGCCTTATGTCTACACAAGACTTAATTATTCTTATTGACCCTTAGCAGTACAATAGATAAACCATCGTAGACTTTTCAGAAAAGTGCATATTCTTGGCATTTTTCTATACCCAGCTTATGATGATTTTAAAATGATCTTTTTCTCGTAATTCAAAAGATCTACTATCCATTAGGATAAACTTCATGTAAGAGTTTATACACTTTGATTTAAATATTGGAAGTCCTCTTACATAAGCAATTACTATTTAAAGAAGCCTAAATAATTTTACTCAGTATAGGAATTTTAGCTTCATAAATTACTGAATGTCAATCGCATATAAAGTATCAAGCCTGAAATCATGTAGGAAAACACAGAAATATTGTCTTTTCAAGCTACCGATATCAGATTACCTTGATTACATAATGAAAGAAAAGAACAATTCTATTTTAGCTAACAGATAAATAAAGATACCGGCTAAATTTTTACACTACTATTTAATAATTACAATCTAAAAACATGAACATATTTAAATGCTTCCTATTAATCTTATTGATACACAGCATATATCTTGCAAGTGCTCAAACAGATAACTGCTCAAACAACATCACTTTAAAGTGGAGTACTTTTCAAGGTGGAAATGGAACAGAAGAAGTAGTAGATATCTACGTCGATCCAATAACTGAGCAAATTTACTCAATTGCAAGAACCACCTCAGCTAATCTATTAGTAACCAATGGTGATCTTGGACTAGGCGGTGTCGATAAAACTTATGTGCAGTGCATGAATAACAATGGTACCCTCATATGGAGCACCCTAATTTCAGACTGGAAGACACCACATAATATCTATGTCGATAACAATGCTAATGTGATTCTATTTGGCCACACCACCCATAATCATCTTCCAATGACTGGCGCAGGCTTGGACAAATCATTTGATGGATCATCGGATATGGTTTATTTTAAACTTGATCCAACTGGATCTTCCATACTAGCGAGCAGTTACATTGGTGGTAATGGATACGAACATATTAAAGGTCTTAATACAAATATTGATTTTCACGATAATTACCTATATGGCGTTGTCTCTACTTCATCAACAGACATTATGACATCCACAAATGCTTTAAGCAACACCATTGGACAAGCGTTTATTTTTAGTTATGATTTTAATGTAGAAGACTTTGTTTATAAATCATATTATGACTACTCAGCCTCAAATAGTACTGCTAATTTTGAGGAATCTGCCGGAACAGAATCTCTGAAAATTGACCAAAGTGGAAATGTATATTTAATGTTGTGGAATAGTAGTAATGATTACACTCTGACTTCTCATTACATTACTTCTAATGCAATAATACCCAATTATCCTGTCAGTGGTTTTAATTATCCTCCTTTGATATTAGTCTTAGACAATTTGTTTAATCAAACCTATGGTTCTTATATTTCGAATATAATAGACAACGGGATTCCAGGCGGGCAGTTTAATACTTCGGTATATAATGGGACACCTGGCTACCATAATTGGTTTGGATTTGACATAGATATTGACAACGATGGTAGTATCTACGTTTTACAAAATTCGAAAGGATTCAGAGGTCCTATACATGCCGACTTATCAGGAGCACTTTCTTCGCCTATATACATAGGGCCAAATCCAATTAATAATTATTCAAGTGGCCCAAAATTCTTCATTGGGACAAACATTATAAAAATATCAGCAAATAGTCTTTCCGATTATCAAGTAGATTATGTTCATCATATTGCTTATGGTAATGGGGGTAATCCCAATAAATATAAATTCGCAATTGATAAAGAGCAACAGATAAATTTAATTGAAACAACTAGTTATTCATTATTTAATGGTACTCATCAAGGAATGCCATCAGCCAATTATTCTCCGCCATTTGTTGAGTCTACAGGTCTAACTTCATTCACTATATTTGAAAAAGAATCAGATGAAATTATATATCATATCAGACCTTCTGAGGATCCTATACTTGATTATAATAATCCTAATCTTATCACTGGTAGATTATACGATGTCCATTTAAGCAATTTTGATATTTATTTATTTGGTAAAACTGCATCATCTTCGTATCCAACAACTCCATCTTTTAGAGATCAAGACTTAAGTCAACAAATATTTACCCAACAACCCGATTATGCATCTGGTGATTCAGATGGCTTTATCACAGTTTTGCATTCTGCTTCGCCTCCTGATAATAATGCCATTACAGACTTTGATTTGGCTGACAATACGTTTTGTACCAATAGTTACATTCATCAAAACTATGGACCTTTAGATGGGAGTTCGATATCATGGCTTAGTGGCGATGGATCTCAAAGTAATCATGTAGTACCCGATATTAAAAGAGACAACTATATAACAAAACATCCGATTCAATTCAATAGCAGTTTCATTCAATGGCAAAAATCATATGACAATATCAATTGGATAGATATACCAGGAGCTAAACAAGAAGATTACAGCCCTACGCCTGAAGCTCAATCAGCTACAGTCTATTATCGCCGAATATTTAATTCTTGTTCAAGTACAGTAGAAAGTAATGTAGCAACTGCAATTATATCAGGCAACAATGATATGATAGTTGATGTAGGTCCAGCGCCATATCAACATTGTACTTTTTCAGTTACCCCAATGAATATTACTGTTACAGGTGGAAGCGGCGACTTTTCTTGGCATTGGTATAATGGATATGCACCGACTACAGACATTACCCCAAGTTCTGGCTCTTCTACTTCAGGCATTACAGCTGAAGTTGCAAGTGCTGTTGATGGCGGCGGCGTTTATAGAATAGTCATTACTGACAATAATACTGGATGCGAAATAGAAGCTTTAGTCACTGTTAGAGTTCCGTCTGTTTCCTTTGATCAACAATACTACTTATGTCCAGGACAGACGACATGTGTCAACATTGGTCCCAGCTTTACAGATCCATTTGTGATGTATCAATGGACCGGTCCTAATGGATTCACTTCAAGTCTAGCTTCGATTTGTGTTACAGATCTAGGCGTATATACCCTGACGCTGAATGGATGTTCGAGTACATTATTGAGTACAGAATTAATTCAGAATGCTTATGATGCAAACCTAACCACGATTCCTGATTATACATTTTGTCAGTTAGATGCTGCTACCACCATTGGAATGCCAACAACAGCACCTGCAGGCTATACATTTCAGTGGGCACCTACACAAAATATATCAGATATTACTGCTTATAATCCTAACTATAACCCTTTGATTGAACTTCCAAGTACCCCCCAGAATTATACTTTTACGGCTTTAAGAGAATCGGATGGATGTGTATTTGAGCAGAATTTAGATATAACACTTCATAAGCATGTAGATGTCAATGGTATAGCAGATGATGGTTTTTGCTCGGGATCTGACAATCTTAATTTAATTAATTTCGATGGAAATTATGTCGAATGGGAGATTATCGCTACGACATTTCCTGGTGGGCTGTCTGCATTACAATCTGATCCTCTTTTTTCATTTGATGGTTCGAGCCAATTGACTTCTTCTTCCTTAAGTCCTATTATAACTTATCCCCAGCTAACTTCTAATGAATATACGATTACGATTGATATTATAGGTTCGAGCATCCCGTTTCCCAATACTTGTTTTGATGATGATAATGTGCTATTGACTATTTATGAATCGTGTGGCAATATTGGAGGTTGTACAAGTTGTCCAACATCCTCTTGTAATTGGTCAGTTAATGCAAATTTACCACCCGGATCCGATGGCCTTTGTGGTGGAGTAGATCAGTTAGTTACATTAGGACCATCTGGCACTTCGAATACGTATGAATGGTCAATCATTTCTATAGATGATACGCCCATATCAGGTTCGCCACTGATTGGTATTTTTGATGAGACAGGGACGCTACTAATTGGACCTGGACCTCATCCCAATACTGTGATTATGGATATTGACAATCCAAGCCAAGGAGCATATGATAATATCTCTTATGAAATGACAACAACTAGTATTACAGGTATAGTTTGTAAGGATACCCTTAAAGTATATTCATCAGCAATTTACGGTCCAGTTGTCGATCTAATTCCTGAATTTACTACTTGTAATTTAGGCATTTCCGGTCCTATATTGCAATCAGGTTCATCAATACCTCTTACTATAAATGGCCAATTTTATAATTCTGCGCCTAATACTAATATTGATTGGTTTTGGCAAGGTTCCGCAATCCAAAATAGAGATACACCTTTTCCTACATTTTTAAATAGCAGCTCACGCACGTATACGGCAACTGCTACGGACATACTATCTGGTTGTCGCAGTTCAGATGTAATAGAAATAATTGTTAGTGATGTCAGTGATGGAGCGGGTCCAGATATATCGAATGTTTGTTCTGGCTCAATCGTACAAATTCCAGGGCCAGAAGATAATTCTCTATTTACTTACGATTGGGAACCTCCTGTTGGTCTGAATTTCCCCATAGGTACACCTAATAATATAGTCGCATCACCTTTTGCGACAGTAGACCAAGACATTAATTATGTGCTGACAACAACAGCTCCAGGATGCACTACAGAAGATCTTATGATGATATCCACATCTACAGCTCCACCTCCAAATCACCCTGACCAAAACTACAATGCTTGTCTTGGTGATGTAATACAAGTAGAATTAGATCCGACATTTATTCAAAACTGTAATGGATGTACATATTCTTGGTCACATATCAGTGGAGGAAATTTAAATTATCTAAACTCAACAAATACAGCCCAGCCTGTAATTTCTATTCCTGTAAGTCAAATAAACAGTACCATCCAATTTCAACTAGAAACAATAAAAGGTAATTGTGGCTCAGATGTTATGTTGGTTACAATCAATGTGTCAATTCCAGATTCTCCACAAATTCCTCAGACAATGACTATCGATTGTGGACTACCGTTGAACTCAATCATAGTTTCAAATCATATACCTGGCAATCAATATGAATGGTCATCTATTAATGGTTTATATGAAGACCCTAATATGTCGATACCTTTAGCAAATAATATCACTAACCTACCTGCCTTATACGTTTACATAAATGCAAATCAAACCTACAATGTTAGCACAATTATAAATGGATGTTACTCAGATCTAAGTTCGATATCTGTAATTAATAATTTACCATTAATTTCGAATGCAGGTGTTGATACTGATTTATGTTTTGGAACTAACAGTGCTTCAATAGGTCCATCTACGAATCCATATACGAGTTCTACTATGTTTACATGGACTCCAACTGGTATAAATTCAGACCCTTATGCAAATACATTTGCTCAACCGACAGCAGCAGAAGAAGCTGATATGAGCAGTTGGTTAAGTAATGCAACTACGTTGAACCCAATAATTCAACAAGGTGCATTTTTAGTTGGGTCCTATGAATTTACTCTAACCATTCAGGATGGAAATTGTACTGATTCAGATAAAATGATTGTAAGAGTTTTAGATACCACCTTCCCATCTGGCTTTGCAGGACAACCTCAAACTAAATGTACAAACGATTGTTTTTATTTATTGGATAATCCTAATCCTGATTATAGCTATACATGGACTCCATTTCCATCGTCTGAAGCAGCTAATATGACATTCTCGTATTCTAATAATCCTTTGGTATGTCCACAAACAGATGTTACATATACTGTTTATTTGACAGAAAATTCAACTGGGTGTACCAGCCATACAGAGTCAGTCTCATTTACATTATTTCCTTCCCCTGCCATTAATGATCACTACGAAGAAGTCTGCCAATTTGGATCGACATATGATCTGACTTCATTCTTCACAAATTATAACCAATTGACAAATCCAGTATGGGAAATAAACGATGGCACTGGTACGGTAATAGCTAATCCTACTACCTACGTCGTAAATCAAGATGTAGAGCTAATCGTCAGAGATCAAAACCAATATGGATGTATGGTCGAAGCCGTTGTAACTTTTGAAAACTTAAGTGCAGGTCTTAATGCCGATAGCTTTTATCATTTAGTGGGCAATACTGATAATAATCAAAGTAAGCGTGTAAAATTTTATGATGATCACATTTACCTCGCATATAATAATGTAATTAATGGTCTAGCTAGAGCGTCAATGGTTAAATATGACAGACTAGGAAATCTAATCTGGCATACTAGTTTGGATTATACCTCCTCGATTAACGACTTTATTCTTGATGAAGAATGCCAAATTATGGCAGTAGGTCATAAAGGGGAATTTAGTGTATCTAAAATAACTGAATCCTTAATCGTAAGATTTGATGCAGATAATGGGAATGTGATTAATTCTCAGACCAATGTGAACGGAGGTAGAGAAGAATTTACGAAAATAGTAAGGCAGACTGTTGGGGCTAATACAGATTATTACATATCAGGAACATTTAGTGGAGATGAGCCTAGTAATATTGACATAACGAGTTTGTACAAATATTCTTTAAATGGGACATTCATCTTTAGTAATGCTTACACTGTAAATGTAGCTCAACTCGATGAAGAATCTCATCGTGGACTGCTTGAATTGTCTGATGGTTCTATTCTCTTGGTTGGAAATCATGGACCTACCGGATATGGATTAGCAATTAAAATAAACGGGACTAATGGTAACTTTATTGATGGTTTATACACTGATCAAATTATTGACTTTTATGATGCATTGGAGACACCTAATGGTAATATCATTTTAGTAGGAGAGAAGTTTGATTCTGATGAAGGAATAGTCGTATTGATGGACCAAAATTTAAATTTTCTTTCATCTCAACTATTCAGTAACATAACAGATTTTCGAAATATCATTCATACGGCAGGTGACAATTATCTCTTGGCTGGTAAGACAAAAGGGACTTTAAACTATCCAGTACTATTTTCTATTGATTACTCATCAAATTTATTTACAGTTAATAATGGTTATTATGTCGAAAATTTTGAATCTGATTATGAATCCGTATGGTTTGATTATGATCCAATTAATAACAAAGTCGCTTACGCAGATAGTCGTCTGAATAATCCTAATGGTTTTGGAGATTATGATATATTACTGGGCATATTTGATACAGATCTTTTTACTCCATGTACTGAAATTTTTACGCCAATTGCTACAAGTAATCCAGTTACAGCGACTTCGGTTAATTTTAATAAATATGATTTTATTTTTAGCTCAGGAACAGCATCAAATACATCTACTACTAATCTATTAAAAAATGATATTGTCTGTGGATGTGAAGATAATGCTATCTCTTTTGACGGGATTGATGATCATTTATCGACCACAGGTTTTTCTACAAATGGGGATTATACCATATCGGCTTGGTTCAATAATGATATGGTTTCTAATGGAACAGCTGAAGATAGAATTCTTTCATTTGGTCCGTCAAATAGATTAGAAATTGGTATTGAAGAAGATTCAGGAGGAGCTACAGATGGATTTTTATGGATATATGACCAAGGGCTTGGATCTGTTCAAACTTTCGGACAAAATATAAGAGATGGTATGTGGCATCACGTAGGCGTTGTCAGAAGTGGAAATAATGTAGACGTATTTTTGGATGGTGTTATGGCAGGTTCATATCCTAGTAATACGGGTTATTCACATGGTCCAAATTTAAGTATAGGCAACTGGGCAAATATTGGATCTCCGAGTTTTTTCAAAGGGTCTATCGATGAAGTATCAATTTGGGATGTAGCTTTAAGTGCAAATGATATAGCAGAACTTATGTCATGCAAGCTACTTGGTTATGAGACAGGATTAGTTTCCTATTACGATATGAATCAAGGTATGCCTGGTGCAAATAACACTGCTATTACCCAAATTCTTGACTCAGGGCCAGGTGGCAATGATTTAGACATTTTATATATGTCTCTTGATGGACAAAACTCTAACATTGTATGTTCAGCAATCGGATTAGGAAATAGTTGTGATATTTGCACGCATCCTGACTTGCCTGGCCTCCAATCCTTCTACGATGCTGCCAATGGTGATCAATGGACCAATACAATTAATAATGATAAAACATGGTTTGAAGATTGTGACCCTTGTGGTTTACTTGATGGAACACCTTGGTTTGGAATTACATGTGATGGTAATGATAGAGTAAGCCAGTTACGTATGAATTCTAATAATCTTACAGGAATTATCACTCCTGATATAGATTTATTACCAAGGCTAAGATGGTTTGTGGCATATAATAATAGTCTTAGTGGAGAAATTCCTCCTTCTTTCTGTAATTTAAACTTACTTCATTTTAGGGCTCCGATAAATAATTTTACAGGGTCAATTCCCTCGTGCTTTGATCAAATACCTAATCTAACTAGTATCGTAGCTTTTAGTAATAATTTTACAGGACCTTTACCTGCATTTACTTCAACCACTTTAGGCCAGCTTCAAATTAATGATAATGGTTTTACTGGCACTATTCCTGTGAGTTATGCTTCATTACCATTACTTAACACTCTAGATCTTTCTAACAATAATCTATCAGGATGTTATGATTTAGCATTAGAAGGTATTTGCACAAGTACTCTCCTTACCACTAATCAAAATCAATACATTAGTGCCGGCAACACTTTTAATGCTGCATGGGAAGACTTCTGTGCTACTGGAGATGGGCAATGTTGTGAAACAGATATTATCCTTGATGCTGCTAATTTAGTTTCAGGTGTGTATTCCGCTAGTTTAAGTATCACTGTTTCTGGTTGTATCAATCCACCTTTAGACATCACGTTTAATGCACCAACAGTAACTTACGATATCGATTTTGAAGTTAAACTAGGTGCAACAGTTTCAACCCTTTTGACAGGTTGTCAATAATCATATCCTTAAAATCTCTTTAAAGGAGCTACATAAAGTAGCTCCTTCATTTTTTTAAAAAAAGCTACTATGAAATATATACTACTATTATTGATTATTTCTCTTTCGAAATATGGTGCAACAGCACAATGTACAATGCCAATCGATCCAGACATATGCATAGAAGATGGAGATTTATTTATAGAAGGATCGTGTCATGGTGTCGTCTTGACTTCCCCTGATGGAAGCTGTTTTAGAGTTTCTGTGAATAATGATGGATCTCTCAGTACCGTAGCTATCATAGCGACAGACGCTGGACCTGATCAAGAAATATGTGCCGACAATCCACAAGTATCACTCAATGGTACATTGGGAGATGGAGTACTAAGTGCAACATGGACAGGTGGTACAGGTACATTTTCACCTAATCGTAGTTCGCTTAAAGCTGTTTATACTTTGAGCGCATCAGAAATTAGTACTGGTTTTGTAAACTTGACACTTTCACCTGATAATGTATTATCTAGTTGCGATGGAAATGATGTGGTTAGCATCACGATTCTACCAGAAGTCATTGTCAATGCTGGCGCAGATATAACTTTATGTGAAGATGATGCCACAATACAATTAACTGGCACTGTCAATAGCTCCACAGGAAGTGGTGTTTGGCTTGGTGGACAAGGTGCATTTGTTCCAAATAGAAATGCATTAAATGCTATGTATACCCCTACACAAGCCGAAAAATCATCAGGTACAGTCACACTCACATTGAGGTCTACTGGAATATCAGGAGTATGTCCCATAGTAGAGGATCAGATTGGTATTATCATTACACCGAGTATAGCCATTAATGCAGGCCCAGATCAAATTGTATGTCATGAACAGACAGCTCTCCTTATCCCAAGCCCTACAGGAGGAACTTGGTCTGGAGGAACAGGAACATTTAGTGGAAATACCTATTTGCCCTCGCCAAGTGAAATAGGCACCACAGTAAATCTCACTTACTCAGTCCAAGCAATTCAGAATAATTGCATCTCAGGATCAGATGAATTGAGTATCACTGTTTTTTCGGAGCCTTTCGTTAATCTTGCGAACGATATCTCTTTGTGTAGTGGAGAGCAAGTACAGCAAACAATTTTTACTGGAACCCCTGGCACATCATTTCTCTGGACTAACTCTCATCCCAATATTGGCTTACCGTCATCGGGCTTTGCAAACATCCCAGCATTTACGGTGAATAACTCTACTGCGTCAACAATCATAGCTACCATAACCGTGACGCCTTATAATTTCGGTCCAAACGGCGTGGATGATTCTGGAAACGGGGATGATTGTATCGGAACAGCAATGACATTTACCATATCTGTAGAACCCAGTGGATCAGGCAGTCTATTTAGCTGTCTAAAGGTTATTCAATTCATTGAGGATGCTAATCCACCATCTACAACTTTTAATGTATTTGATATTGTAGATATTATTGGAGCAAACACATGCACTGGTATGCCGACACTCACAGCAGCATTCTCGCAAGATCCAACAGATACATTACGCACCTATGGTTGTGTTAACGTAGGAGATGTTCAAGTGACGACGTTCATATTTGACATTGGTGATTCTAATAATGATGGAGTCATAGATACTACTTTTAGAGAAGCTTGCTTTACACTCCAAACTGTATTAGATCCATCAGGCTTTTGTAGACCTTAAAGACATGTTAATCATGAATATTATCTTTTTATCCTTAAAATCTATATGAACGAGCTACAATCTGTGGCTCCGATTAGTTACTAAATTTGGAAATAAATTGTAGCCCCTCATTCGACCTTTCTAGTCTACTCTTAAAAGATAACTTTTGATATAGATTCTACTATACTTTGAAAAAATATTGACGAATAATTATTGAAATGAATTATTTTACTATTTTAGATTGTGTCTTAGCTACAACAACTAATCAATTAAAGAAATGAAAATGCAAAACTGGACTCTTCCTTTCCTAATGTCTCTTTATTTTATATTCATATCAGCTGATTGCAAACAAATAAACTGCATCGATAAAACTTGTGAGAATATAGAAGCCAATAGCTGTGAGCCTTGCAATGCTTATAAATTTGATTGTAAAGAAGATGAGACCAATACCCCATACAAGTGCGACGATTTAATCATTAATTTTCAACAATTGACATGTACAGAATCTAAGGATTTTTTAATGCAAGTTCTCAGTGACTACAACGAGTCAAATGGACAGGATTTAAGCTTAGATGGATTTTTAGAAAATTTTGCTGCTACAGAAGTCTATACTAATTGTGATTCTATAGAATTACTTTCTCTGAGTATTGATCTTTTGTTATCTCAGCACATAAAGAATTTAAACATTCAACAAAAGCCTAATGTTTTGGTAGAGATTATAGACAGTAGCACTATGAAGAAATGCATGTGTAACGAAGACCTGATAATATACAATAACCCTACAATACAAATGGAGGGTGATGTTGTCCAAATCGGAAATAGACATCTTAGTCAAGGAGAAGGTGGCGGCCATATGTCACTGAATTACTACATTGAACCCGATAACGATATGCCAAATAAATTTGCTCGATCTTATGATAGTGGAAGAATGTCAAGATTATATTCTCCAGCTTCTAAAGATGAAGACAAACCAAATAACCAGAAACCAGTTATCGCCTTCTTAGATTCTGGAATTGATCCCAACCTATTTGAACAGCACAGATACTATAATGACGGTTCAACAATTTGTCTTAATGAGCAAGAAATAATAAATTATAAAGGCTGGAACTTCGTAGATGAGAATTATGTGACGCATGATGATATTGGGCATGGCACTTTGGTAGCCATGAGTTTCAAATCTAGAATGAATGCATCAGATAAATTCTCAGTACTTCCCGTTAAAGTATTAGACTCATGCGGCTATGGTACACTGTACACCACTGTATGTGGATTGTATTATGCAAAGAAGAAAGGTGCTGATATTGTTAATTGCAGTTGGGGAATGTATGTGAATGATGTCATTTTGGAACGAGCAATTAGAGAAGTGAGTACAGATGCCATAGTAGTTGCTTCGGCAGGAAATAATTCACTTGATCTAAGCCAAGCAGAACATTATCCCTCTGAATATAGTGATTTAAATCAAACAGCTGGCTATAATAAAGTGGTAGAAGTAGCAGGGCTTTGTCACGATTATACAACACCTAGTCCTAATATTAAACAATTTTGGACTAAGAGTAACTTTAATAAAAATAACTATGCCGAAAGCGCAGTAGGATTTAGCGCATTAATTACCGATATTCCTCCTGATTTGAAATTATCATCATTTACAGAATGTACATGTAATGGCACATCATATTCAGCTCCCTTAATAACGGCAACCATAGCAAAAGGTAATTTTAACGATATTCCAGAAGAAATTCTTTTCGATAAAAGAAATGATAAATGCTTATAGAAAATATAGGATGTGAGAATATTTCGCAAAATTAAACTAAATCACTTTTTATTCTTAGCCATAATTCTGTATATATCTGATACAGTTGAAGCTCAGGATGAATCCTATCAACAACAACTTTCCTTCGCACGAGCTGTAGATGATATAGCCCTAAATCAAATTGAAAGGCTGAAAACAATTCTATTAGAATTAGAGAGGACAGAATATTATGATACGATAGGATTCGCACAATACTTTATTGCCTTTCGATATAATTACAAAACAACACCTACAAATCCTGACTCTTCAATTGCCTATTCAAAGTCTGCATTAATAAATTTAGAAAAAGCAAGTTACGTAGGAATTCGAAAACAAAACGTATTATCCTATCTATTAATGGATTTAAACAAAAAGGGTAGATATAATGAATGTATCAACTATTTCAACAAATATTATGAGCGCTACTTACTTAAAAATTATGAAGTTGAATCAATTATCATTATTGAAGTAGCAAAAGCATACAAAGCTCTTGGCGAATATAAAGCCGCTATAAACATAATAAACAAATTTATTATCGATTTAAATGAAAACCAAATCGATAGCAGATACTTATCTAATGTTTATCTAGAGAAAAGTTACATAGAGTATAATCTTAAAGCATATGAAAAGGCAAATGAAAGTATAGAGTTATCAATTAAGGAAGAGAAACAAAATGTACTAAACTTTGATATCAATAGAGTAGTTAATTTGTATGGACAAAAAGCGGCGATACTTTCAGCTATTGGTCAATATAAGGAAGCCGCAAAAGTATATACTGAATATTTAGGCAAAGAAATTAATATAGAAAATAGGTTTGGACTACTCAATAATGCTTATGATAATTTTTATAAGGCTGGTCAATACCAGATAGCTGCTAAATATGCTAAAGATGCTTATAATCTAAATCAAGAAATCGAAAGCAATATAATCTATACAACTACTTCACTAATTAATATCTCTGAGTCACATCGAAATTTACTTAAATTGGACTCAGCCGTATATTATGCCAATCAGGGGATAGAATATTTAACCGATCAACAACAAAAAGAAATTAGTATAAGTCTTCCCCTAATTAAGCTCAATTATAGCCAATTACTAAATTATAAGGCTCTTTATGGTCAAAATAGAGAAGCCGTTTATTTAGATAGTAGCCTAATGCATATGGAACGAATTGATTCATTAGTTCCTAATTTTATTAACCAAATATTATTGGAAGGATCTTTACTTCAAAATAAACAAAAGATAGCTGAATGGTATGATACAGGTGTTGAGTTGGCTGTTGCATTGAACTCAGTTGATCTGTTTGTGAAATACTCAGATAAAACTAAAGCACTTTCATTCTTAAAGAATTTGGATATTGGAGAACAAGAATTGTCTATGCGTGACTCACTTACGAGAGAGGAATCACAAATAGAGTTAGAACTACTCTTAGATACCTTGGGTCCGTTACAAGATAGCCTAACAGAAAAACTATATGCAAATAGAGAAGAACAAAGAAAGACGCTACAAAAGATCACGTCATATTCTGATAAAAAAATCTCAATTTCAGCCGCTAATATAAATGATCATGAAAATCATAATGTCTCTTTGCTATATTTTCATCTGACCGACTCTATCGTATATGCCTGTCATTTGTTACCGAACCAACATCAACTAATCGAAATCGGCAAGAGATCTGTAATAGTCAATTTAGTGAATAAGCTACATTCAGCTATAAAAAATAGAACTATCCATAAAGATGAAGCCAAGCTTTTATACAATAGATTGATCCATCCGTTTAAAAGCTTAAGTCATAAATTAATTATCATACCAGCTCAAGAGCTGAGCTTAATCCCGTTTGAAAGTTTAATCATTCACGATAATTCATTCGCTTTAGCAAAATATGAAATTTCTTATGCACTTTCTTTTGATCAGTACATTGAACACTCAAACAATAAAAGTAATAAAGTCGATAAATTTGATATTATTAGTCCTAATTATTCAGAAGGATATACTGAAAATATTTTAGGGACAAAAGGATTGAGTTCAATAGGTAATCCGTTCGCTTTCTTAGAACATACTAAACAAGAAGTCTCTTTTTTGAACGATCAATTCAATACAACCCTTCAAGAAGGTACCGGTATTACTAAGGATGATTTTTTTAATACGTTATCCAGAGCAGATATATTTCATTTTACAGGCCATGCTATCTCACTTCTTGGGAATGATAATATATCCTTTCTTGCCTTAGGTGAATCTGCTAATAAAGTTTCTCAAGATATTTTTATCAACGAAATTTCAAATCAGAAAACGGATGCTTCTTTAATCACATTAAATGCTTGCAATACTGGAGTCGGTGAAATTTTAAAAGGTGAAGGCGTTTATAATTTAGCAAGATCATTCTTTAAAGCTGGAGCGAGCTCAGTCGTCAGTAGCTTATGGTCTATAGAAGACTACAGCAGTAGCGAAATTACTAAATCATTTTATACATATCTTAAGAAAGGTGAATCAAAATCTAAAGCTTTACGATTAGCAAAACTCGATTATTTAGATAATGCTCAAACTGATGAATTACGTCATCCATATTATTGGTCAGGACTGATCATAACAGGCAGTACTACACCCCTCTTTAGAGACAACTTCACTTATCTTTATCTATTCGGAGCATTATTATTCCTACTCATTCTTATGTTTTTTAAAAGGTACCGTTCTACAATTGATCAATAATCTGAAGACTATTTTTATAATGAACACTTTCTTTATCGATTTTAAGTAAGGATTCTTTTACTCTAATTAAGTCTCCCACTTTCAAATAAGCCATCGCCGCATACCAATAGGAATCGTTTGATTGTGGATTAATAGAATTCAGAATATATAGTGCACTATCTGATTGATTCAATACCTGAAAATTAATAGCTCTGTATAAATCCGTTTCTTTTGATCTATCGATTTTAGAGAAGACTTTTATGCTTTCTTCATATGCCTGGGCGTTAAATAAACCTTGAGCTAAGTTAACTAATGAGTCAGCTTGGTTTCCCTTTGTGGTTATTGCCATTACTGGTACCTTAAAATGTGAGGCATATAAATCACCAGCTTTCGCTGGCGTACTAAATATATTAGATAAAAAGATTAAAGCTGCAATCATAGCAGCAATAGCTATTACTGGCCATACATAGTTAAATTTTAAAGAAGACTTCTCTTTTCCATCTTCGATAAAATCATCTTCATCTGTAGCAATTGAGTCCAGTATACCCCTTACTTCAATCTCTATCAATCCTTCACTTAGCCTCTTAGCTTCATCATAGTTATCTACAACAGATTGTAATTCAGCATCTTCAAGAAGAGCTTTATTGAATAGACTCACCTCTTTCACAGCCAATGTTCCAGCCATATATTCGTCAATATGTACGTAAGGATCAAACATGGTTTATCATTGTAACATTCTTTTAATATCTGGTCTATCTTTTATAATTTCCGTTAATTCTTTAAAGCATACACTTTTTTTCTTTCTAGCCACTGCACTTGTTTTATAGTCTAATAAATCAGCAATGACCTCCATTTTATATCCAGATGCCCAATACATTAATACTTCTTTACACTTTCTGCCTAATAAACTAAGTACTTCTTTTAATACCTCATATCTATCTTTTGTCAACCATAGCTCCTCTTGATTTTCGCCTCCCTCTATTTCATCTTGGTTTTCTCTTAATTCATAAGTTGCAACTCGATTTTTTTTTCTCAATTGATTTCGCCACATATTTTTTGCAATTCCTAATAGATATGCATGTACATGTGAGCTTAGCTCAAAGTCTGTTTGGGTAAATGCTTTCTTAACAAAGAAAATGATCGAGTCATGGAAAATACTCAATGCATCCTCTCGGCTACCTTGATTTTGTAAGATATAAGAAAAAGTCTTTGCTTTCAATTTTTTGTCTTTGGCTAAAGCTTCTATAATCAGCTTTCTCTCCATTCCAGAGTCACGAATTCTACAAATGATATCTACATAATCACTCATAAAGAGATGTCTTCAAATTCACAATGTGTGACCATTAAGTCAGAAATATTAGTTGATCCAAGATAACTAACTTATCTCGCTTAAAGCAATTTCAAAAAAATTTTCACCTCCATGGTAACACTCCTATAAATGAAAACATAGTATTAAAACAAAACTATCTACCTCCATGAAGATCTAATTAAGTAAGAAATAAGTAATACATCTATTTCAAAGTAATACACTTCTGGCAAGGACGCGCACCTTGCTCTGGGACACTCGTGTCTTGTGGCCACGAAATGATTCGAGTGAGTGAGGACTAACATTTCCTAACTCATTAAACACTAGAATCATGGATTTTATTCAATGGATAATCGAACTCTGCTTCGGTTATGACTCTTCAAACTCATCAAACATTATAGGTGAAGATGGCGGAGCTATGTAAAGTATTATGGCGGGTGTTATCACCCGCCATTACTTTTAAAGAAAGTTTCTAATAAACCCACCACCGAGTCAGAATCAAAATCTAACCACCTATTTCACTCAAAACCCAATCAACGCAAACGCCCCCACAGAAAGCCCAATCAAAATCATGGTTACAAAAAAACATAAACAAAGCCAAAAAAATCCTCCACACCGAGCCTTCCAAGCTTTGCTGATAGAACCCATACAATAGCGTCAATTGGCGATGACATACGTGACTGGAAGCCCCAATCAGCACTATTGGGTATACTTTAGGACTGCTTGGAGATATTATAATGGAGAATGAAATATACCTTCAGCATTTGACACGCTAAGTCATGGTACTCAAAGCCACGTAAACTACAACAGGAAAGCCCCCTTCTGGTGCATCAAGCTATATGGCTATGACAATGATTGGTAGACGTCATATAATTCTGCATATTCTAATTCTCTTGATCTTACTTACAGTTTTTCTTTAGATGAAGTAAGTACTATTTTTGCTTCTACAACTTCAAGCACCACGAACTTCAATACCAAAATTCATATCGTCAAAGTACTCTCATCAGGTTCCTATAGAATAGTCGCAACTAATGACGACATCAGCGGCAACCATAACAAATCAAATATCTACACAGTATTACCTATTGGAAGCTACCTGATCATCGTAGAAGGACCTGATACTAATGATACGGGAAGTTTTAATCTAACTCTGTCAATATAGTCAGAAAGCAACGCTTCTGGAACCATTGCTCACGAAGGATCATGGGCGAAAGAAGGTTGTTCCATCAATCTACCGATTACTAATAAGACTTCTGCATCGACTAGTGAGGGGGTGATCACTTATTCATGGGAAAGAAAACCAACTACTTCAAGTGATTGCGTACCAGAAATCATTATCCCTTATTTGCCTTCTTAAGTCTTTTTTCTGCTTTTTTCTCTTTTGCTGTTTTTAGAGGTTCCTTCTTTACAGACTTCTTTGCGTCTTTACCTTTTCCCATGATATTACTTATTTAGTATTTTTTAATTTACTGGCCGTTCACTCTATACAAAAGTCTGGCTTAATAAATTGCAACATAAGTTGACTTAAAATCATTCAAATAAATTCAGCTATTTCTAAAATACCATGATCACTTGTCATCCTATTCTTGCAGCGAAAATCCTGAATCTTTGATTTCTACTTCTCCTATGATTTGATGAGCAGAATTATCCAAGGTATCCAATTCAAATACTGCAAATGGAGCAAAGTGTTCATCACTTCTATCAGGCAAATTCTGATATATTATTTCTTTTGCTATAGGAGAGCATCCTATTAAAAATATGAGTAATAGACAAGTATATTTAATATTTATAAAATTGAATAAAATCAGAACTATAATATAATACTTACACCATCGCTCCTCGTGTCAAGCTCACACCAGTCGAAACACTCGTTCAAAATACCCCGACAATTCCGTGACCGTCTTATCTCGATCTTCGACACCTGCCAATACCTTAGCCAATCTTTTCTTATATTCCAATTGCATGGCTCTTCCGATCTGGATTCGCTGGGCTTGAGGAGAGCCTGCGCCATGCATAGATTCTGTCAAATAGCCTACCGCATTTCTACCAAGCGTCATATTTTCTATCAGTCGAAGGACTCGCATCCGATCTTCTGTAGTATATTCTGCTTTACCTTTTAGGTATTTTTTAATCATAGCGCCAATCTCTGGATGATTCAGGTCTTTCTCAGAAGGCATCGTAGCCACTAAGCCGCCACCTAAGTCTTGTGCCAGTCGACCTATCTCATAAGGCATTTTCGTCACATGATGCTTGCATACGTTAGCGAGCATATCATCACATATGAAGCATCCTGACTTGGTCTCATGGCCTTGGTATGATGCAGCAATTCCCGTCGCATATATCGTCTCGTTTAGATGAGTCATCTCCACCAGCTTATCTTTAATGTGGGAAGCTTTCTCTACGCCGTTCATCTCTGCGATGGCAGCTGCCGCCCCGATCAGGACATCCCCCACACCACTCTTACAGACATAGCTGCGGCGGTGATATGTGGTGAATCGCTCGACCAGCATAGAAGCGTAGTCGTACTCTCCATCCATAAATATTAATTCATGCGGTATAAAGACATCTTCAAATACGACCATCGCTTCCTGACCGCTGTATTGGTGATTGCCTGTGTCTATGGTGCCACCTTCCATACTCCTAGTGTCACAGGACTGACGGCCGTAGATATAGGTTATCCCTTTAGCATCCACAGGGACAGCACCAATGATGGCATAGTCCTTATCTGCTTCTTTCAGTCGCATGGTCGGCATGATGAGCATCCAGTGAGAATTAATACATCCTGTCTGATGAGCTTTCGCGCCAGAGATGTAGACTCCTTCGTCCGTTCGCTTAGTGATGTGGACGAATAGGTCTGCATCTGCCTGCTCATGGGGCGCTAGACTTCGATCGCCTTTGACGTCAGTCATCGCACCACCGACGACATAGTTATGCTGATGCATCTTGGTGAGAAAGCCTTTCAGTTTTTCATGGTAGTCTGTGTCGTGCGTCTCATCCATCTCATAGGTCACAGAATACAACGAATTGAATGCATCCATGCCTACGCACCGCTGAAAGCAGGTCCCTGTATTCTGACCGAGCTTGCGCTGCATCTTATTCTGCATTACCATATCATCAGTAGACATAGACACGTGTAAGAATCGACTGACCCGCTCTCCTGTAAAAGGTGATATGACTGAAGCCAGTTCTGGTTCTCTGACAGCTAAGTCATATGTTTCCGCTACAGCATTAATCGATGGTCGGATGATGGGATGCTCTACTGGGTCTTCTACTTTCTCACCCATAAGATAAATAGTTAAATTTCGACCTCGTAAGCTATTGATATAATCTTCTCCTGACTTAATTTTTGTGATAGATTTTGATGGTTGTTGAGTCATGTGATCATTTATTATTATAGAGCGTTAAGGTAATCCTTATCTCCCAGTATTTATGAATAACTATCGTGAAGATAGAGTACACGATAAGCTTTATATTACGGACTAATATTTAATCACTTCGTAGATAAGTACCGTTATATTTATATTCCATTTTAGTGACCAATTGAAATAAAACATGAGCCAAACCAGCCTATTCCCACAGCAAAGACTTCGCGAAAAATTTGCTAAAACATTCACTGATGCTTTAGAGAAGCTGAATGAAGATCAGCAAAAGGCTGTCCAGCAGATAGACGGTCCTGTCATGGTCATCGCCGGACCAGGGACTGGTAAGACTCAGATCCTATCTGTGCGGATAGGTAATATACTGAGAGAGACAGATGCGCAAGCGCACAATATCCTTTGCCTGACATTCACTGATGCAGCGACCATCGCGATGCGTAATCGTATGGTCGAGATCATAGGACCTGAAGCACATAAGATTCACATCTATACCTTTCATGGATTTTGTAACCAAGTGATTCAGGAGAACCTTGATATCTTTGGTAATTATCGCCAGCTCGAACATCTAAGTGAATTAGAAAAGGTCGATGTCTTTAAAGAAATCATAGATGGTATGCCTCAGACTCATCGACTCAAGCGACTCAAGGGAGATCCCTACTTTGAGGCTAAGCGACTATCCAATCTTTTTGATATGATGAAGAAAGAGAACTTGCTGGAAAAAGATATTATAGAACGAGTCGACGAGTATTTAGAAAGACGATTAGAGAATAAAGAAGATAAAGAACTCTACTACAGCCGCAAATACAAAGACAATCCCGCTGGATCGCTAAAACAGAAGAAATGGGATGAGATCGTCAGTAAAATGGAAGATCTCAAAGCGGCTGCAGGTCTATTCGATCAGTACAAAGCCATACTGGACCGCATGGGTAGATATGATTATAATGATATGATCACTTGGGTACTGCGTCGCTTCGAATCAGATGAAAACCTATTAGCAAATTACCAAGAGCGCTATCAGTACTTCCTCATCGACGAATATCAGGATACGAATGGATCTCAGAAGCGTATCTTAGAATTACTCATCAGCTTCTGGGAAAATAGTCCAAACTCATTTATCGTGGGTGATGACGATCAGGCCATTTATCGATTCCAAGGGGCTAATATGAAAAACATAGAGGACTTCCAGAATCAATATCAGCCAGAAGTAGTCGTCCTAAAAAATAACTATCGGTCTAATCAGCTCATCCTCGATCTATCTAAATCTCTGATCGAATTGAATCAGGAAAGGATCATCAATCATCCTGCACTCCAGCTGGATAAAGATCTGGTGGCATCTCACGATATTATAAAGGAAGATCAGACTAAGCCGATCATCAGAGTGTTCAGCAACATCGCACAGGAACAAGCATGGCTCGCCCAAGAGATAGAAAGACTCTATGCGTCAGAGGAGAATCTCGATGAAGTCGCGGTCATCTATCGGAATCACAGTCAGGTAGAAAAGCTCACGAGTGTTCTCGAGAAAAAATCCATCCCACTTAATGTCAAGCGGAAAGTCGATATTCTAAAGCACCCACTCATTGATAATCTGCTAAATATCCTTCACTACATCCAGGAAGAATATGACAAGCCGAATAGTGCTGAAGGGCGACTTTTTGAAATACTTCATTATGACTTCTTAGGCATAGATTCTTCTGATGCTGCCAAGGTGGCTATCGAGTGCCGAAGTGCATATTCAGATAGTGATCACGCTGATGAGAATGCTAAGCGAGACTGGGTCAACTGGAATGATGTCATCAGTGATAAAGAGCGATTAGAAAAATTAAATTGTAAGAGGCCAGAGAAAATAATAGCTGCATATAATGCTCTCCAACTATGGATTGGGAATATCGCAAATACCACATTACAGCAGCTTTTTGAAAATGTGCTCAATGATGGGAATGTCCTGAAGACCATATTCAATCATCCTGACAGGACCTGGTTACTCCAAGTCGTCAGCACACTCTTCGATCTGATCAAGGAAGAAACCACTAAGGATCCCGGCCTTCAGCTCACAGCCTTCCTTCAGATGATGACTAAAATGATCGAGAATAATATCCCACTGGAAATCAATAAGATCGTGTCTAACAAGCATGGCATTCATTTCGTGACTGCACACTCTGCTAAAGGATTAGAATTTGATCGAGTCTATATGATCGGCTGTACTAAGAATATCTGGGATGGAAAGAAAGGCTCTCGTAATAATTATAGCTTCCCCGATAATATCAATGAAGATATCGATGCCAACGATGAAGATGAGCGCCGCTTATTCTATGTCGCGATGACCCGAGCAAAGACGAAGCTAAATATCTCATATGCCACTCAAAGTGATAATGGTAAAGTACTTGGCAGAAGCAAATTCGTCGACGAAATAGGAGCAGCCAATCAAGAAGACTTAGGCTACCAGATCATCATCCAAGATGTACCCGATGAGGTCATGAATGAATTCCAATATCAGACGCTACTGAAACTGAATAAGTCCATACAGCTCATAGATAAAGACTTAATCGACCGCACACTACAGCGCTATAAGCTCAGTGTGACAGGCCTTAATAAATACCTAAAATGCCCGATGAGTTTCTACTTCGAGACCATCCTGAAAGTGCCGACCGCTCGTAATAAATACATGGGTTTTGGAAGAGCCATGCACCGAGCATTAGAAATGTATTATGATGCTGTCAATAAAAAAATTGATGAAGGTGCTAAGACCCTCATCGAGCATTTCCGCATCGGCATGAAGCACCACAAGTCACACTTCACCGATCTCGAATATAAGGACATGATGTACTATGGAGAGCAGACCCTGACTGCCTACTACGAAGCAAATATTAAAGGGAAGCCAGCAGCAAAATCATATATACTGGAAGCAAAAATAAAAGAAGCTCACTATAAGCATGTCCCGATCAAAGGTGTGCTCGACAGAGTGGATATCCTAAGTGACGGTGTCGAAGTCACAGATTATAAAACAGGTAATTTCGCTAAGACTGATACTCGCAAGAAGCTCAAGAATCCAGATGAAAAAAACAATCCATTAGGCGGTGATTATTGGAGACAGATCGTCTTCTATAAGTTGCTCATAAATAGTGATAAAAAGCATAGCTGGTCTATGACGTCTGGCTATGTCGACTTCTTAGAACCGAAGCCTAAGACGACAGAATTCCACAAGGAGAAATTTGTCATTAAGCCAGAGCATCTGAAAATCGTCGGTGAGCAGATCGAAGAGACTTGGGAAAAGATCCAGGCTCACGACTTTAATCATCTATGTGAGGATCAGCACTGTTATTGGTGTGACTTCGTCAGGAATGATTATGTCTTTAGCGAAGAGGCAGTCCAAGAAATGGAGGATGAAGTACAAGAGGGTTGATTAATAAAACTAACTCTAAAAGGATAAGAGCTACTCAAATAACTCATGCTTTTTGAACATCATGAAATCAAAGAGGGTCTTATTTTTAAAAAATAGGCACCCTTTAATTTAGTTGTTCGTTTGCATAGGCATTTTAACTATTTTATTGTTCGTTTGCATAGGCTAATGACGATAATAAGCTATTATCGCTAATTTATTACATCCATTAGTAAAGGCATGAAAAATGGTCCTTGCTTCGACTTCATAACCTTGAAGTCAGGAGACATGTTGACAACCATCATATTCGATATTGCCACCTGTTGAAATCATATTATTTGCGATTAGTAAATTGGGAAAATAATAGAGCGTAAAACAGGAAAATTAATTTATATATGTAATTGGTATTTATAAGGGTAAGTTGCACTTTATCAAATCTAAATGCAATCTCCAGATATGGTGATAATTTTAAACCTGCATATTGTATCACTTCTATCTCAGAATAGCCAAAAAAAAATTGAGTCGCTTGCAGTACAAGTATTCTATCAATTCTCTTTTTTTATTTTCTGTAATAACTGTTCATCCTCTTCTGTTTTCTTTCTTATGACAACTTCAACAATTTTATGATCTGCATTC
>ENA-ORXT01002141-ORXT01002141.1-marine-metagenome-genome-assembly--contig:-NODE-2141-length-24509-cov-17.328667_pt1 | contig 24509 bp, 21 predicted proteins | sample MGYA00237868_ERZ511482 | MGnify/ENA metagenome assembly ERZ511482
CGGTATGACCTCTTTTGCTTTCTCGGTAGAAGCATCAACCGCAGCCAAGCTATTGGACATAGAAAATTTTTCCGATGCCATGGGGAATCCCGTTTTATACGATCAAACCAATGGACTAAGAATTGAAGCCATCATAGAAAATGGACAGACCAGGATTGTACTTCCTCCTTCTACTACTGATCGCGAACTGATTCTTTTTGAAAACAACACTGCTATTACAGAAATCAGCAATATTAAGAATGTCAATTTTACTGATTACGCCCAAGAGCCGGCTACTTATCTGATTATTTCCAATTCCCGATTGTATAACGATGCACAGGGCAACAATCCGGTAGCTGATTATGCCAACTATCGAAGTTCGGTAACGGGAGGTGGTTTTATTACAAAAATTGTAGACGTAGAAAATTTATACGATCAGTATGCTTACGGTATTCACCGTCATCCGCTGTCTGTAAAAAACTTTGTACAACGGGTCAATCGACAATGGGACGATTTGTCTTACCTACTCATCATTGGCAAGGGACGAGAATACCATAAAATTCGCACACCGGGCCAAGTGGCTGGGGCACAGTCTACCCTTTTTGTACCAACTTACGGATATCCAGGTAGCGACAATATGCTGGTGTCAGAGAATGGTCAGCGATTTCCAGCCGTGGCAATGGGTAGAATTGCAGCGACCAATGCAGAGGATATTGCTATTTATTTAAAAAAGGTAAGAGACCTGGAAGCGGTGCAAAAGAATAGTGGTCAGACGATTGAAGAGCGAGCGTGGATGAAACAGATATTGCATTTGGGTGGTGGAGGTAATACCGGGGAACGGGATGTGATCCGTCGACATCTGGAAGGAATGGAGAATATTGTAGAGAATAATATCTTTGGAGCGGAGGTAACTTCGGTGTTTAAGAATAGTAATGATCCGGTGCAACAATCAAAGTCGGAAGAAATATTTGAACGGATTAATAAAGGGACTTCAATTATTACCTTTTTTGGTCACAGTGGTGTTGGTACTTTTGATTTTGACATTGACAATCCAGATAATTATGAAAATTACGAAAAATATCCAGTAATGTTTTCTCTGGGTTGTTATTCCGGAAATATACATACGGCAGCGCGTGGAGTGAGTGAACGATTTGTGTATTATGAAGACCGAGGTGCGATTGGATTTGGCGCCACAACCGGGTTAGGGTATATATCCGGGCTAAATCCGTTTATGTCTAAATTTTATGAATTGGCAGGTGGACCATTTTATGGACAAGGGATGGGAGATATTTTACGTAGCACCATCGAAACTTATAATACAGCCAATAATATAACGCTGGGGCCTTTGTCCCAACAGTTTACGTTGCAGGGCGATCCGGCAGTAAAGATTAATCCTAGTGAGGGGGCGGATTATGTGGTGGATGTAAGTTCTGTATCTTTTGCCCCAGCAAATATTCTTGCAGAACAAGATAGTTTTACAATTAATTTTAAAATTATTAATCTTGGGTTCGGAATTCAAGATTCGTTTAATATAAAAATAGAACATCAGCTTCCTAATGGAGAGGTTTTACCTGCCAGAACAGTTCGAATAATTGCCCCAAAAAATCAAATTTCCTATTCAACAAAATTGGAAACTGGAGGTAGAAATTCAGTGGGGTTAAATAATGTTTTCATTTCGCTAGATTCTGATAATGAGATTAATGAACTTCCAGCTATTTCCGCAGAAGACAATAACGAATTGAGGAGAACGGATGGACAAAGAGGAATTTCTTTATATATATCGGATAATGCAGCTCGCCCCGTTTATCCTCCAGATTATGGTATAGTGAATACAATACCTGAGTTAAAAGCTTCAATTATCGGATTGGGTTCATCCGATGAGGAGTACCTTCTTCAAATTGATACGACGATCAACTTTAATAGTAATTTATTTTCCAGTACTGTAATTTCACAAAATGGAGGTGTAATAAAATGGACTCCTGAGATGACCTTTACCTCAAACACTGTTTACTATTGGAGGGTCAGTCAAATTATTGAGACTGGTACAGGCCCTGAATATAAATGGGAGAATAGTTCATTTTTATATAAAGTGGGGGAACCACAAGGCTGGAATCAATCTCACTTTTATCAACTAAATGTGAATGAAACCGAAGGAATCACTGTAAGTAATCATCCTACTGAATCACTAAAATTCGGGGCAGAGATTATAGATTTGAGAGTAAAGAATAAGCTAAGAGATGTAGGAGATCCTCCAAAGCATTTTTTTAACGGTGGTGCGACTGGCGTAGATCCGTGGAAACATCTCAATAATAACTTTAATGCCGGGGTAGCTCTTTATGTTTTAGACCCAGTTACTATATCCAGTAATAATTGGAGAAATAATCCTGGAGGAGACTATGGTAGTATTAACCCAAATTCACGGACCCGTTTTTTCTCTTTTCCGACGGGAACGATCATAGAAAGAGAAAATGTAATAAACTTCATAGAAAATATTATTCCTGATGGTCACTTCTTCTATATGTGGACGTTGCAATTGGATGAAAACTCAGATTACAAACCACAGGAATGGGCTGCTGATTCGTTATCATTAGAAGGAAAAAACATCTTTAATATAATGGAATCATATGGTGCACAGCAAATTAGAACATTAGCAACTTCTGGCTCAGTACCATATGGAATTATTCTTCATAAAGGAATAGATGTCCTTGCTGAGTCTATTGCTCAAAATGCTACTGAAACAGTAAATATTCAACATGCCTTTTCAAAAAATTTAACTGAAGGTGGATTGGTGTCAACCAATATCGGCCCTGCTAAAGAATGGGAAACATTGACATGGGATGTAACAAGTACTGAATCAGATACAACTCTGTTTGGAATAGTTGGAATAAAAGACAACTTGACCTCTGATACCCTAACCTATATTGAATTGGATCAAGGTACATTAGACCTGTCCTTTATTGATGCTGTTGTTTATCCTTCTATAAAACTAATTTACAAAACTAAAGATGAGATAGACAGAACTCCTGCTCAATTAAATGGTTGGAAAGTAAATTATCAAGGTTTTGGAGATTTAGCAATGAATCCCGCATTAGGGTTTGAGTTTAATAGTGATACCTTACAACAAGGACAACCCTTTTCACTTAGAATTCCAGTTGAGAATATTGGTGCTTACAATATGGATAGCACCACTGTAAAATTTTCACTAATCAATAGTGAAAATGAGGAAGCGGTCTTTTTTGATAAATTAAGTCCACTAGTCCAAGGAGCTGCAGCAGATGTAGATTTTAGTACTTCTACCGAAACTTTAATGGACTTGCAAAATATAATAGTAGAAATTAATCCAGATAAGAATCCAAAAGAATTATATCATTTTAATAATTTCTTTTCCCATATTTTTTACGTTGGTCAAGACAAAATCAATCCTCTTTTGGACGTAACGTTTGATGGAGTACATATCATGAATGGAGATTTGGTCTCTGCTTCTCCATTAATTAGTATAACATTAAAAGATGAAAATGCATTCTTAGCATTATCAGATACTTCGATCATCCGCCTTTTGCTAGTTGATCCCTCAGGAAATCAATCTAAGGTTTGGTATGGTAGTGACAAGATAAATTTCACGCCCGCTACAAGCCCTGGAGAAAAAGCAGAGTTAGAATTTCAAGCAGAGTTTCAAGAAGATGGTATTTATTCATTGATTGTTCAAGCACGTGATGCTAGTGATAATCCGTCTGGAGCTTTAGACTACAGAGTTAGCTTTGAGGTTATTACTAAAAATATGATCTCTAATGTATACAATTATCCCAACCCATTTTCAAGTTCTACCAGTTTCGTTTATACCTTGACTGGCAGCAAATCTCCAGAACAGTTTAAAGTACAAATTTTTACCGTTAGTGGAAAAGTTATCAGAGAGATTACACAAGACGAAATTGGTCCTTTGAAAATTGGTACACATCGTACAGATTATACATGGGATGGACGGGATGAATACGGAGGTAAATTAGCAAACGGAGTATATTTATACCGGATTATAGCAAAAAATGAAGAAGGAAACAATATTGATAACTTTAGAACCTCAGCAGATAAATTTTTCAAAAAGGGATTTAGTAAAATGGTTATTTTAAGGTAAAAACTTAACATAATGGACAATATTTTATTAATATTGAAGCTGTTTAAAGAGCAAATAATTGAAAACATTAAATATTTTAATAATAAATTCTGTTCCCGCCAATGGTGGCGATGAAGCATTATTGAGAGCGACACTATATATATTAGAAAAAACTTATAACAATCCTGTAATTACAATTTCCTGCAATGATGTCATCAATACCAGAAAATTAATACCAGGTTTAACAATCATAGGAGATCTTGATCATGTATTTAGTAACCCGTTTACGAGGTGGTCTCTAGGTCATTTAAAAATTGCAGCTAGAAGTCTAATTTATGATCGCTACGATCTTTCCAAAATTTTTGAAATACCTAAAATCTTACTAACAAGGGAGGAAAAAATCACTACAGAAATAATTAAAAAAGTAGATTTAGTTATTTCTTCATCTGGTGGTTATTTACATGATTTTTATAATAATGAACAACGTCTAAAGGTTATAAATCTGCTAAAGAAACTAAAAAAGAAAGTTATCCTTTTTGGACAATCTATTGGCCCTTTCTGGAAATCAAAAAATACTTTACTTTATTTAGACACATTAAATTCAGTAGATCTAATTTTACTTCGTGAGCAAATTTCGCTTCAACACCTGAAAAAAATTGGCCTAAACCTAGACAATACCTTTGTGACAACTGACACTGCTTTTGTTTTACACAAAAAATATGCACATTTATTTCGCTATCGTAAAGAAACAAAAAATAGAATAGTTTTTGCCTTCAGAAATTGGCAAAAGGAATCTGATTATATAATTAAGCTAGCCAAGACTATTGCTATTTTTCTGATAGACTTCTTTGATATTGAAATTACATTTCTATCTACCTGCCAAGGTCTGAACAGTTATAAGGATGATAGTCACTTTGCAGAAAAAATCATTGCGACAATACCTAGCTCATTTCAGCAATACTGTAAGATAGATAAGCATAAATATAGTATTCCCGATTTGATTAAGAAATACAGTCTCTACGATGGATATATTGGGATGAGGTTGCATGGTGCGATACTAGCCATGCTTGGAGGAACTCCTGCATTTAACATTGGATACGAAGATAAAACGAAGGGGATTTATGATTTTTTGGGATTACCCGAGCAGCACGCTTTTTATAAAGAGGATATGGTAGTTTTAGAAAAAAAAATTAGTTTTTTTATGAAGAATTTATCAAAAATAAATAATAATTTTCTCAAATCTAAAATTGAATTTGCCGCAGATACAGTAGAAAAGAATATTTATTATTTAAAATCTTCTTATGTCCAATCTTAATTTAGCAATTGTGTCCCCTGCGGCTGGCGAAAGAACAGAGACTTTTATTAAACAACACCTAGAAGGGTTAAACATTGACTTTCACTTTTTTGGAGGATACCTGCCTATCAAACTATTACACAAAGAAGAAGAAACTCGTTTAAGTTTTGATTTAACTTTTGGCAACTTATTTCAAGTTATAAAACAGTTGATTAAATTTAAATCAATTGATGGCCAATTCGTTCGAAATATAAAATTTATAGCTGCTCTACGCAAGCACAAAATACAGGTTTTACTATTAGAGTATGGTGCGACAGCGGCAGAGTGCTTACCTGCTTGTAAAGAATTAAATATTCCTATCGTTGTTTTTTTTCATGGATACGATGTATTCATGAAAGATATGATAGAAAAATATAAAGATGGATATTTAGAGGTAGGCCGATATGCATCCACAATTTTTGTGGTCTCAGAGCTGATGAAGAATCGTTTAATAGCAATAGGAATTCCCCCTAAAAAACTAGTGTTAAATCCTTGTAGCCCCCACCCTCGTTTTTTAAAGATAATTCCAAATTGTAATGACAAAATAGTTTTAAGTGTTGGACGTTTTGTAGATAAAAAAGCACCTTATTATACTTTGTTTGCTTTTAAGCTTTTATTAGAAGTACATTCTGATGCAAAGTTATTTTTTTGCGGCGCTGGTTCGCTTTTAGACACATGTGTGAACCTCGCAAAACTGTGGGGCATTACTGATTCTACTCAATTTTTGGGGAAAGTAAATCCTGATACCATTTCAGAATTACTAAAAAATGCTAGTATCTATGTACAGCATAGCATTACCGCTTCTAACGGAGATAGCGAGGGAACACCTGTTGCAATTTTAGAAGCAATGGCAGCGGGACTTCCAGTTGTTTCGACTTATCATAGTGGGATAACTCAGGTAGTAGAAGACGGAATCAGTGGCTTTTTAGTAAATGAACATGATGTGAAAAAAATGGCAGAGAAAATGATTTATCTTATCAACAATCCAAAAAAATCAAGAACAATGGGAGAAAATGGAAGAAGAATTATCAAAAAGAAATATCATCCATTAGATCATCTAAGTTTAATAAAAAAAGCAATTGAAAATGATTAATCGCAAATTATCCACTTTAGTGGATCAGCAATAAATCCTAATCGATTAATTTTATACTTTTCCATTAAGATATCACGACTAATAATATTAAAAGATAGAGCGGTTTCACTAGATTCGATTATTTTATGCGAAACTGGCTCTTTGGTCGTAATCTCCAAAAAATACTTTCCTTCCATCAGTAAATTTGCGGGAATCACTATTTTCCAACTGACTATAGATAATTTCCACATTTTTTCAGAGACAAAAATTCTGTTTTGTTCGTAGTTACGAAGAGCAAGAAAGAATAATATCGGTTCAAATATTCTTTTTCTCTCTATCTTAACTTCGATTTGCTCATCGTGCCGATAAGATTGAGTATTTCTCACAAATGATAACTTGAAGTCGTTAGATGAAAAATACAGGCTATCTTTAAATTTGGATAAATAAGTACTGATCGCTGTTTTAGGATCTGCGATAATGCTTATTTGCCCATTATCTAATACGATCACTCTAGAACACATAGAACTAATTGCACTCAGATTATGACTAACGAAAACAACTGTCTTTCCTCCCTGTGCAATACCATTCATTTTTCTTAAACTTTTCCTTCTGAACTCAGCATCTCCCACAGAAAGTACTTCATCCACTAAAAGAATATCTGGTTCTAAGTGCGCAGCTACCGCAAAAGCCAACCGAACATACATTCCAGAAGAGTAGTGTTTGACAGGCGTATCAATAAATTTTTTAATCCCAGAAAACGCTACTATTTCATCAAATCTATTTTTAATTTCCTCCTTACGCATACCCAATAACGCACCATTTAGGAAGACATTTTCTCTGCCCGTCAACTCCGGATGAAATCCCGTTCCTACTTCCAATAAGGAAGAAACTTTACCCGTTATTTCTACTCTTCCAAGGGTTGGCAGGGTAATACGAGAAAGAATTTTTAAAAGCGTGCTTTTACCCGCCCCATTCGAACCAATAATGCCCACTACTTCACCCTGTTCAATATTAAATGAAACATCTTTTATTGCCCAAAATTTTTCCTCTTTCCTATTTGAAAAAGTTAGCAGTTTTCCTATTTTGTTCATAAGTGTACTACGAAGATCATTGGATCTATTCCGACCAATCTGAAATTCTTTGGATATATTCTGGACTTTAATTATTGTAGATTTCATTATAAACTTAATCTGTTTCCATTGAAAAAAGCACTTTAGATTAAATAATATCTGCCATCACTTTCTCCATCTGATTGAAGTATATTAGTCCCCAAATCAGTAAAATTAGTAATAAAGTGAGTGATCCAAAAATATAAATTGGGAAATCACCTGTACCTACCAAACTCCAGCGAACACCTTCTACTACTCCAGCCATAGGATTTAAAAAAAAGAAGAATTGATATTTATCTGGTACTGCACTTGCCGGGTAAGCAATCGGAGTCGCATACATTCCTAAGCGTAACCCCAATGGTAGAATATGTTTAAAATCTCGATACCGGATTGTTAATGCCGATATCCAAATACCAACTACTATGCCTGCCAAAATTGCAATCATAATAAAAAAAGGCAACCACAATATATTACTTCCTGGTGCATATTGATAGAAGATCATCAATATAATCATACAGATCAAAACTATACTCAGATCAATAAGGCTCGTAAAAATTTTGGACAGGGGAAGAATTAGACGAGGAAAATATATCTTTTTTATCATATTTTGGGCACCCAAAATAGAACGCCCCGCATCATTGGCCAAACTGGAGAAAAAAACCCAACCACAAAGACCAGCTAGTGTATATATAGGATGAGGAATACCACTTGTATCAACTTTGGCTACTGTACCAAAAATAAAAGTGAGAATTATTAAAGTAAAAACTGGATCGATAATTGCCCAAGCAAATCCTAATAAAGATTGAGCATATTTTACTTTAAAGTCTCGCCAAGCTAGCATCCATAGTAATTCTCTATATTCGAATATTTCCTTTATCTTTGATAAATAAGATAGTCCAGAAGGAGAAATAACATACTTTTTTTGTTCCATTTTGTATTTAAAAGACTAAAAGAATTTAAAAGTGATTTTTGACTTACTAACATATTAGTTCAAAAGTTGACTAATTACACTTCTATATGTATGAAATATACGAAGAAGATTATAATAATGTAGAAAATGATGGTAGCAAAATTTAAGTTTTTGATTAGAGAGCTAATGCTCTATATTTGCTATTTTGTAATCCCAGAAAATCACAACAGGAGGAGAGTCATTATATTTGGGCAAGGAAGAACAGGTAGCACATTATTAGAAAATTTAATTTGCTCAACAGGATATTTCGATGAAAACGGAGAAATTTTTTGCAATAACATTCTAGATGTCACATCACCAATTAAATTTCTATTAGGAATCTCAAAGAAGAATCGAAACAATCATTTTATTTTCCACTTAAAAATATATCATCTAACAAGAGATCGTAAAAAAAATATAAATCCTTATTCTTTTTTAAAAGAATTAGAAAAAAGAGGGTGGTTCATTATCCATTTATCGAGGAGAAATAAATTAAAACATGCATTATCAAACGTTCTTGTTAAACACAGAGGCAATAAATATCATAAGTACGACAATAGCGTTGAAAAGTATCAAATTAATTTAAATTTAGCTCATCTTGAAGAAGAAGTTGAATTACGAATTGCATATGATCAACAAGAACAAATAGCCCTAAAAGGAATAAAACATATAAGAGTTGTATACGAAGATGAATTAATGGAAACAAAAAATCATCAAGTAACAATTGATAAAATATTGGATTATATTCAACTAAATCCAAAACCAGTAAAGACCAAAATGAAAAGAATTAATTCCTTTTTCATTGAAGACATAATACTTAACTTTAGTGAGTTAACCACTCTACTAAAGAAGAAAGGATGGTTAGATTATCTAAAATGAAAAATTTTATTATTCATCATCAACTTCCGGATATTTCATTACCCCGTTTCACTTATGTAGTGGATTTCATCAATGCGCACCCGTTGAAACCCGTTGATTTATTTTTTGTTATAGATAATAATTCAGTAAAGAAAGATTTAACCTACGGTAAAAGTAATGGCAATCATTTTACTGTTCCCACCAACGAATTCTTTTTAAACCCTCAAGAGTCAACAGACATTTTCTGCGCTACTGTTTTTTGTAATCAGGAAAATCAAACCTTTACTTCTGTTGATAATAGGTCCTCAAAAAGTGATTATTTTTTCTATAAAAATAAATTTGGTTTTGATATTTTTAATACCCTATTTTTTCATATTTCCCGGTACGAAGAATATTTCGCTCCAGATGAAAAAAATGGAAAGTCGGGCTGGTTAAAAGAAGATCAGCATTTTTTAATTCAAAAAAACTTAAATCATCACCCAGTCGTAGATTATTTACTCGTTGCTTTTTTTGAGGTTATTTCGCAGAAAAAAATAGAAAAAAAGTCTACTTATACTATTTCGCACGACGTAGATATACTTAATCGATTTACCCCAAGCTACAAATTCTTAAAATCTTTAGGAGCTACTGTTTTAATTCACCGGAGCGGATCGCAATTTAAAAACAATGTCGCTCACTACGCAAAAATGATCGGTGGGAAAGTGAAAGATCCTTATGATTATTTTTCTACTTTACTACGACGAGAAACACAATGGAAAGACAAACAAATTTTCATGATGGCCGGAGGAAAAACTCAGTATGATAACAAGTATCGTATTACGGATTCAGCGGCTAAAAAAATTATGGAAATGGCGAGTGAAGCGGGTTATACTATTGGACTACATCCCAGTTATGATGCGGGCTTTGAAGCAGACCTTTTCACGAAAGAACGCAAGAAATTAGCGGATGTCAACCAACAGCATATTACGGATAATCGTCAACACTGGCTTCGCTGGTCATGGAAGGTAACTCCATATTTATTTGCTGAAAATGGAATTTCCAAAGACTCTTCAATGGGATATAGTCGCTACCTTGGTTTTCGCTGTGGTACTGGTTTCCCTTATAAAATGTACGATTTTAACGAAGAAAAAGCATTTGGATGGACAGAATATCCCATGGCCTTGATGGATAGCTCTGCCATTCATCAAGCCCAGCGTACTGGGGGAGATCTGACGGAATTATTGCGTAGTTTTTTATTATTAAATAAAAAAAATACGCACTTAACACTTAATTTCCACAATAGCAACTTTGATCCGCTACTTAAAACTGGACGGCAACTTCGCTATTTTTACGAAAAAGAATTAGCGCAAATATGTTTCTATTAAAAAATTATAAGTTAAGATTTCTATGATCGTTTCTATTATAATTCCATGTTTTAATGTGGAGGAATACATTGATAGTAGTATAAAATCGGCGATTCAACAAACCTACCGCCCCATAGAAGTTATTGCTGTTGATAATAATTCTACTGATTCGACTTTTTCTATTTTACAAAAGTGGAAAAAGAAGTATCCAGATCTTATTACATTATTGCAAGAAAAAAAACAGGGAGCACCAGCCGCCCGTAACAAAGGATTATCGGTGGCTAAGGGAGAATGGATCCAATTTTTAGATGCAGATGATCTGATATATCCAGATAAAATAAAGTCTCAATTTAAACTCGTGGAGCCATTAATCCAGTTGATCGTTGGCGCGTTTCATATTCGAAAATTGTCTGGTGAAATTATGCCTGTTAAAATAGATAACAAGCAAAATCCAATTTTTTCCATATTTAGTGGTGGGGGTTCTTTTGGCATCACGAGTGCTAATTTATGGAAAAAGTCTGCGGTCATTGCTGCCGGTTCTTGGGATGAATCATTAACTAGTAATCAGGAATATGAGTTAATGTTTAGAATGATATTGACAGAAGAAAAAGCGGTAATATCCAATAATAACTTAACCTGTATCAACCGAAGGGTTAGTGGACAGATTACGACCAAAAACCCAGTTGACTATGCGGAGCAGTCCCTAATACTAAGATTAGAAATGCTAGAAAAATTAAATAGGATGATGCCTGAATTAACCACACAACATTTTAATTTTTTCGAAAACATTATTTACTCTTACATTAGACTATTGACAAATATTGATCTACAAAAAGGCATTTTTTATTTTTATAATTACTTTGGTATCCGCAATTTCATTCCCGATGCCAATATGCCCGGCAACTCAAAATGGAATCTAACTGCTATTAAATATTTGGGTTATCGACGAACCGAAAAATTACGATTTATGATAAAAAAGTTTTATAAAAATTAATTAACTCATTAATAATTCGATCCTGACCGTATTTGATTTTGGTAGATAAGGCTAATTTTTCTCCGTCGTATTTTTCGTAATTATTGAATAAGTAGTTAATTGCTTCTTCTAATTCCTCTCCCTTTCCAGCTGTAAAGAGCAGACCGTTTTCTTTATTGACAATCTCCTGGGGACCACCCTCTCCGGATGCGACCACCGGAGTACCACAAGCCAATGACTCAATCAAAACAACTCCAAAAGTTTCGTAAAAGCTAGGTAAACAAAAGAGATGCGCAGTCCGCATTAAATCAGCAACTCCCGCTCGATCTAATGGCTCCCGTATAATGACTGATTCTGTAATATCGAGTTTTTTTATTAATTTGAGATACTTATTTTTTAACGGTCCGTTACCTACTAGCGTTAGCTCAATCTTCTTCTCATACCGATGGATTAGTTGACCGCAAGCCTGAATCAATATTTCAAAACCTTTTCTTTCTATAAAACTTCCTACTCCTAGAATTTTAAAAACCTCTTTCTTAGACCTTTCCGTCGTAGGCGGATAAAAAATCTCGGAATTAAAGCTATTCGACATTTGAACAACCGAAGTAGTAGTGAGCATACTAATCCGCTTTTTCAGTAAACTCCCAACTGCAATAATACCATTGCTATTATTGTAAGCGAAATTAGCTATTTTCTGGTATCGCCTTTGAATAGGATTTTTTAAAAGTCCACTAGCATGTTCGGTGACTACTAAAGGTCGATTGATACTTTTTTTGATGATGGTAGCCGCATACGCAGCTACGAAACTATGCGCATGAATAATATCCGGAGTACCGTGATCTTTCTCGTATAGTTCGTATAATGTCAAATATTGATTAACCCATTTATTCAGTGCCCATTTATTTATTTTTGGAAAACTGAAACCAGTAAGTCGATATACGGGAATACCATTTTCTTGATTCACTTCCACGGTTTGTCGATTAAAAATTTTATTATAGGATGAATCAGCGTACAAAACAGAAACAGAGATTTTTCTAGCAGCCAGAGCAATTACCTGCTCCTTTACGAATATACCGTAAAATGGGTCTTTTTTATTCGGATACCAAGATGGAATAAACAAAACTTTCATTACTTTTACAAGGTAAATAATTTACTTTATTTTATGAAAATATTATTTTGCACTAATTGTTTTGATAGTACGCATAACGGTACCGGCCAATTTGCACAACATTTATTTCGACTTAACGAAGCGTTTCCTCGACACGAAATGCGGGTTTTATCCGAAGATGTAACTGAAGCGAAAAAGCTATTTCCAAATATGTTTTATCAGCTTACCGTTTGGTATCCCTTTTTTCTAAAACCATTGAGTGTGGTTCTTAGAGCGTTTAACTATCATCATCGAGCAATCAAAGTCAAAGAGTCTTACCAGTACGATATTATTTTTTATAACAATATTTTTGGAGCATGGTGGAGTGCAATAATGTTTACCGATAAAACTAAAGTTGTCAGTTTTATCCACGATTATAGTTTCATCCACTACGGTCCGCGTTCCTTTAAATTGAGCAAAGGCTGGTTGTATCGATTTTTCCATCATCTGGCCGAAAGAATATCTGCCAATCTGGTAGACATTATTTTTTCAAACTCTGATTATTTAAAGAAGGAAATTGAAACTATGTACAAAGTAAAGCCACAGAAAGTAAAGAAACTTTATGTGGCCATTGATATTAATCAAATAGATTATCGTAAACCACTTTTAATTGAAACAGGCGAAACCATCAGTATAGTCTTTGTTAAAAATGATTATAACCGTGGCGGACTAGTCGACTTAATCAATGCAGTTAACGAATTGTCCCAAAAATATCGATTTAAAATCACGGTGATAGGACCTTATATAACAAAAAAACCGATTATAGAAAATTTATTTAATAAAACAAATATAATACTAAATTTCAGAGGTAATTTAAAACAGGCTGAAGTCTTTCAGGCCTATTACACTCACCATATTCTCTGTGTTCCCGCAAAAAGTGAAGCATTGGGGGTAACAAATATGGAGGGTCTTGCCCACGGCATTCCAGTCGTTACAACTAATGTAGGAGGTATACCAGAAGTAACTGATGGAAATCGCTGTGCCTGGATTTCTGAGGCCAGCAATCCAAAAAATCTGGCAAGTACTATTCGTAGATGTATCGAGTCACCCGCAGAGCGGCTAGAAAAAAGTCTAGCTGGAAGAAAGCACGTAGAAATCCATTTTAATTACCATCAGATGTTAACTAAAACGGTCACGATACTGGAAAATTTACTATGCTGAACGAAAAAAAGATAGTCGCTATCCACCAACCCAATTTTATTCCCTGGTTAGGTTATTTTCACAAAATAGCTCAGTCAGATGTATTTGTTTTACTAGATACTGTTACTTACAGTAAAAATAGTTTTATAAATCGCAACCGAATAAAGACATCACAAGGTGAGCAATGGTTGACCTTACCAGTGAAAAAGCCTTCCTACAATAGTTTACAAATTAAAGATGTAAAATTATCTCAACCAGCTTTTATTTTACCTAAGGTACTCCGAACCATTCAGATGAACTACGGCAAAGCTCCATACTTTGACAAATATTTTCCACAACTCGAAGTTATATTGATGCAGCAACATAATAGTATGACTGCTATAAATATTGATTTAATAAAGTGGCTTACTAAAGCTTTCTCTATTCAAACACCACTGATTAAATCTTCTACACTGGCAGTCAATACAACAGAACCGACACAACGTTTAGTAGAGATTTGCAAAAAATTAAATGGAAGAATTTATTATTCCGGAAGAGGTGGGGATAATTATCAGCAGTACAACATATTTAAAGAAGAAGATATTGAGGTGATCCTCACTGATTTTGAACATCCTTTGTATCCACAATTATGGGGAGATTTTATTCTCAATTTATCAGTATTGGATTATCTGTTCAACGTTGGTCCGGCAGCAAAGGACTTCTTTACTACTAGCGGATAATCCAGCGAATAACTTCAAAAGCTTCGGCATACCTCATGCCTATTTGAGTACCTCGCACCTTGGCAAGTGATTTAATAAACTTTGGATCCATATATATTCTCCCTTCCTGAGTTTTATACTCTTGCAATGACTTGATTTTCTTCTTTAAGTCTTTTTTTGAGACTTTAATAAAGCAGTCCGTACTAAAAGACAAATTATTCCAGATTAACTCATACCCCAGAATTGTGCTGTGCTTGAATGCGCGGATACCTTCATTAGTCACAGTGATATGATCCTGATGAATATCTCTCGAACTAGGCAAAAAAACTAAATCAGGCTGAATCTCTTTTTTCATTTTCACCATTTGCTCCAGCACTTCCTGCCTGACATAATTGAGCTTTCGCACTTCATATTTGAAGACCAGTAAGTTTTCTTTTTTGATGCCCAGCTTACGAGTTGCGTTACCCACCTCAATTGCTAACTGGTTTTTTGCATAACCTATTGGAACAGAAGCTTCAGCGGTCGAAAAGGCAGCGTAAAAAACTTTGGCTTTTTTTGAAATTGCCTTTGCAATAGTAGCACCACAGCCCAGTTCACCATCGTCTGTATGTGGGGCCAGAATTAAAATTTTTTTATTTTTCAGCATTTAAGTAGGCTAAAATACGTTTAATAATTTGGGTAGCAGCTGTTCCATTTCCTAGAGAGTTGGAGTGAACTGAAGGTCTTTCAAAAGACTTAATCCTATTGAGTACCTTCTGCTTATTTGGACCTGCCAGATAGTTCCATCCTTCCTCTATTGTTTCTATCCATTCAGATTGTGTATCCAGAATGATTGCCGGAACGCGATGATAATAGGCTTCTTTGATGATTCCACCCGAATCGGTCAAAATCATTTTAGCATTCTTTATAAATATTTGCGTCTCCCAAAATCCTAGTGGAGTAATCGTTTTTATATTAGGAAAATCAAGATATTTGTCCAGGGAAAATTTATCAATAGCACGACGAGTCCGAGGATGAACTGAAAAGATAACATCTGAATCTAATTCGGATAAAATAGATAATATTTCAGACAGTTTTTCTACCTCATCGGTATTTGCCGCTCGGTGACAGGTCATAAAAAAATATTCTCTTGGTTTTACCTTATGAACATTCAGTAGCTTTTTTGCTCCAGATAATTTCTCTGTTCCCTGACTTATCAAATCTATTCCTACATCACCTACATGAAATACGTTTTTGGTAATTCCTTCTTTTTTTAAATTTTCAACACCCGTAGGAGTCGGACAAAAGTACAAATCGCTTACTGCGTCGGTCAACAATTTATTAATTTCTTCAGGAACCTGCTTACAATGTTCTCGCAAACCTGCTTCAATATGCGCTAGAGGAACATTATTTTTAGCAGCAGTAATCGCTGCCGCTGCGGTAGAATTAGTGTCGCCGTAAACAATCATTAGATCAGGTTTTTCCCGCTCTACTACTTTATCTAACTTAATAATAATCTGTCCCATTTGCCAAGCTGGTCTGCCCGACCCTACCTCCAGATTATATTTAGGAGCAGGTAACTTTAATTCATCAAAAAACAACTGTGACATTCTGTAGTCATAATGCTGACCAGTATGCACAATTATTTCATTTAGGTTTGACGCATTCTGTATAGCATTACTAACGCTAACTGCTTTAATAAAATGTGGACGAGCACCTACAATAGTTAAAATTTTATAGATCAACCTGCTGTAATTTTAGAATATTGAGAAGTAAATTTTCAATTGATTTATTCCATGAAAATTTTCCCTTTAATTTCTCTAAATTAATATGGTGATCTAAACTACCAGTATCCTTCCACTTTTGGTAAGCGGCCAGAATGTATTCTCTCATCTCTATCTTGGACGGTTCGTTATGGTAAGCAATCTTACCCGCATTTAGTTCCGCGAAAATATTTTCGAACTCTATATCCTTGATTCCTTTTATAAATAAAATAATTGGGTTACGTGCTCCTAAATATTCAAAAAACTTTCCAGTCAAGACACCCGTCATATTAACGTGAGAAGAAGACAATAATAAATTGAGGTGCGTTTTTTCTTGCAAATTCATTGCTTCGTCTCGACTAAGTAATCCCAATCTTTGAAAGACGCTACCTAATTGATATTCATCTACCCAGGCATTCATCCTTTCACCATCCTTCCCAGCATATAAAAACTGTAAATCTGATTTTTCTATATCCCCTTCATCAACTAAGGATTTTATAATTTCGAGAAAGGGAGTCGGGTCTCTCTCGTCTACAAAAAGAGAACCAGTATAGGCAATTGTAAACTTTTTATAATGATCCGTTTCAGGTCGGTCTTTTAGCTCCACCCCATTTTGTAAGACACTTACATTCGGATGATATTTCTGAAGTTGTTCTGCTAAACCATGAGACACGGTAGTTATCAAGTCGGCTTTTTTTAAAATAAAGTAATTACACCAGTGTTGAAATTTTCTGAAATAAACCAAATCATAAATTGGATCAGTATGCAGGTCTCTAAAATCTGCAACCCAGAAGGTTTTTTCACGGAATCGCCGTTTCAACAAATATGCAATAACATGGTCTGAAAAAGTCGGAAAAGAAGAGTAGATTACAGTGTAATTGTTTCTTTTTATAATTTCTTTTTTTCCTAACGACAAGCCATTTATAATATAAAAAAAACCGCCTTCTCCAATCAATAAGTTAAAAGGAAAGCTTCGAAGTAATTTTACTAAAAATCTACTTATCCAATTTTTCTTTTCCTCGTCGGTCAAATGAGGACTATTGCGGTTTTTTCGAAGTGCCATTAAACTACGATAATCAAATGTAAATGCTTTTTGAATATTAACAGAAGAAGGTGTTGGCATTGGCTCGGCGGGTAAAATATCCTGATTGGTCGTAGTAATAACTGTGATTTCAGAAATATACTGGGTAAAATATTTTACCAGATTAAAATTACGTATTACTCCGATCGACCTTATTGGAGGAAAATAGTAGGTAATTACCAACAAATTATTAAATTTCATCGCTAGCGATTTTTACAATCCCATAAATCTCATCCGCAATCTTATGCTCCCCAAACTCCAGCTCTGCTTTTTCTCTTCCTCTAGCCCCCATTGCTCTTTGCTGTTGAATATCCAGCTCCATAAATTTCTGCATTCCTTCGTAGAGTCCTTGTACGTCTTTAGCAGGCACTAAATAACCGGTAACATTATCCTCGACTGTTTCTCGACATCCGGGAACATTGGTGGTAATAATTGGTTTTCCCATTGCTACCCCTTCCAGAACGATACGTGGCATCCCTTCGCGATAAGAAGGTAGAATGACGCAGTTTGATTTTTTAATTAACTTGCGTATATCTTTAACAAAACCATGATAAACAATATCTTTGTTATTGACCCAATCTACTAACATATCACTTTCAATCGTTGAAGGATTATTATCATCCAGTTCTCCAATTACCCATAGTTCTACGCTAGGATACGTTTTTTTCAATAGTTTACCTGCTTCAACAAATTCGACAATACCCTTATCCTTAAGTAATCGGCCGACAAAGGTAAGAATCGTTTTGTGTTCGTAAATACCATTTGAAGACGGTCGAAAAAAGGAGAGATCTACGCCACAACCTTTGACCGCTACTCCTTTATTTTTATCCACAATTTTAAGACGTCGAAAGAAGGTCAGGTCATCCTGATTTTCAAAAATAATCTCTTTTGAAAAGGGTTGTGTCATACGGTATAGCCATCGGGTGATAGAGTTAATATATCCTTTATTGATAAAACTATATCCCAGACCAGTTACCACCGAAATACAAGGAATTCCGTTGATTTTGGCAGCCAATGTACCGTAAATATTGGGTTTGTGGGTATAATGCAAGATGAGAGAAAAGCCTCCTCTTTTATATTTGCGACGTAATTCCTCAATCAGTAATAAGTCTTTAAAAGGATTCTTACTATCCCGCGAAAGAAATCGCAACCCAACATGTCTAACTTCCGGAAATTTTTCTTTATACTTAATATACTCGTCAACCGGAGCAATAACCGTCACCTCATATCCTTCCTCTAATAGCTTACCAATAACATTCATTCTGAAGTTATAAATATTCCAGGTTGTATTGGCAACAATCGCTATTTTTTTTCTAGTCTTGCTCAAGTTTGTTTATTTGTATAGTCTGTAGAAACAGGGGCTATACAAATTTAGATAAATTATTAGTCATTTGTGGGATCATAAAAATAAATCCCCTTTTACTTTTTTAATTTGCCTGGTTAGTACCTTGATTTCCTGTTCTTTAGATTTGGGATAAATCATCAATACATCGTCTTCGTCCACAATGATATAATTATCCAGGTCTCGCAGCACGACCAGCTTGTCTTTAGGCATTCGTACCAAACAGTTTGTTACATCATCCAAAAATACATTATCAGCCTGAAGAAGGTTGCCCTCCTCGTCTTTGTCTCCTTCGGCGTGCAGGGAGGCCCAGGTACCGAGATCTGACCAGCCAAAATCTACGGGGATGGTATAGATATTATCGGCATTTTCCATGATGGCGTAATCGACGGAGATGCTTGGCGTGGTTGGGTAGGCCTGGTTGATAAAATTTTGTTCTTCTTCGGTATTGTAGCTTGTATTTCCAGATTCGAGAATACGGTATATTTCGTTGGAATATTTTTCGAAGGCCGCCAGAATGCTTTTGGCGCGCCAGATAAAGATGCCCGCATTCCAGAGATAATCACCACTTTTTACAAATTCTTTGGCTTTGGATAGTTCTGGCTTTTCAGTAAATTGAATAACTTTATGAACACCGCCAATATTATCATTTGGATGCGGGGTCTCCACAAATTCTTGTACATAATTAATATAACCGTATCCGGTATCAGGGCGTGAAGGACGAATCCCGAGGGTCAGCAATGCGTCTTCTTTGCCCGTGTAATTTAAGGCTTTCTCTAATGCTTCTACAAATATGCTTTCTTTTAAAACAATATGATCGGAGGGGGCCACAATAAAATTGGCGTCCGGATTCAGACTGTGTAGCTTGAAAGCTGTGTATGCAACACATGGGCCTGTATTGTTACGGGATGGTTCGCAAAGTATTTGATTGTCCGATAACTCGGGAAGATGCTCTAATACCAGGTCTTTGTACATTTCATTGGTCACAATAAATATGTTTTCGACGGGACAGAGGTTTAAAAAGCGCTCAAAGGTTAATCGAATGAGTGATTTGCCTACTCCAAGGATATCCAGAAATTGCTTGGGTCGGGCGGTACGACTGGCGGGCCAGAATCGAGATCCAATGCCGCCGGCCATGATGGCTACGTAGGTGTTTTTTTTGTTCATTTTTTTAGGTTGTGTGGTAGTTCTTTAATGATTGTACGTGTTTTTTGGGGGTGGGTTTCAGGGGCTTTCGGTGGGCTTTCTTCTCTTCTAACGTGTTTGGCTTTCAGTGGGCTTTCTTCTCTTCTAACGTGTTTGGCTTTCGGTGGGCTTTCTTCTCTTCTAACGTGTTTGGCTTTCGGTGGGCTTTCTTCCCTTCTAACGTGTTTGGCTTTCGGTGGGCTCTTTAATTAGTGAGGGCTGCTTGCTGTCTTTCCTGTAGCATAATTTTTCATCCGTTTTTCTTTCGATAGTTTATGAAATTTCTGAGACGGATGGTGAGGTCGGTGCAATCGTAATCTAGCTCTTTGAATAAATCTTCTGACAAATAGCCGATTCGGTAGCTGATGATAATTTGGGTATGGAGTTCAGCGAGTGAAGCGGTGGCGTAATTGAAGAAATTGAGTCTTTGATTTATACTATTCCGGGTTTCGCCTTCTGCAATATTTGAAGGTACCGATACCGCTGATCTTTGTAATTGATCTTTTAATCCAAAGTCTCGTTTAATTGGTCCTTCGGTCTGCGTGAAGTGATAAATTTTGACAGATAGGTCCATCGCAATTTGCCAGACTTTCAGGTCTTTAAAGTTTCTCATATTGAAATTAATGCATCTAAAATAAAGTTTTAATCACATAACACCATCATTCCTTGGTATAGCGTTTTCTAAATAGCTAAGGAATGTTAATTAGTAAAATAGTTAATTAATCTCTTGATACCCAATTCTATCGTAAGAAATAAGACACCGAAAATTGAATATCTCACCCCCGAAAAATCTCACTATATTAAAAAGTCACCAAAAAAAGAAAGCCCACTGAAAGCCCTCACAAATTAAAGAAGTCACCGAAAGAAGAAAGCCCACCGAAAGCCCTCACCAATTGAAGAGTTCACCAAAAAAAGAAAGCCCACTGAAAGCCCTCACAAATTGAAGAGCTCACCAAAAAAAGAAAACCTACCGAAAGCCCTCACCATTTGAAGAAGTCACCAAAAAAAGAAAGCCCACTGAAAGCCCTCACAAATTGAAGAGTTCACCAAAAAAAGAAAGCCTACCGAAAGCCCTCACAAATTGAAGAGGTCACCGAAAGAAGAAAGCCCATCGTCCGCCCTCACAAATTGAAGAAGTCACCAAAAGAAGAAAGCCCACTGAAAGCCCTCACAAATTGAAGAGTTCACCAAAAGAAGAAAGCCCACTGAAAGCCCTCACAAATTGAAGAGGTCACCGAAAGAAGAAAGCCCATCGTCCGCCTATTGTATTGCCCACGCTTCCTCCTTCACCGCCTCATAAACCATTTTCACTCCTTCCTTCAAGGTAATTTTCGGTTCCCAGCCCAGTCCTTTTAGCTTTTCAATCGTCATTAATTTTCGGGGAGTGCCGTCAGGTTTAGATAAGTCGTGTTCGATTTTGCCCTGGTAGCCAACGGTTTTTTTGATGAGTTGCGCCAGTTCGAGGATGGAGATATCCACGCCCGTTCCGATATTTACCAATCCTTCTTTACTATAAGTTTCCATCAAAAAATAGCAAGCATCCGCTAAATCATCTACGTGCAGGAACTCCCGTTTAGGACTTCCAGTTCCCCACATGGTAACACATTGTTTATTCTCTCTTTTCGCTTCGATAAACTTTCGCATTAGTGCGGGTAGGACGTGCGACTTTTCCAGATCATAATTGTCATTTGGACCGTAGAGATTGGTTGGCATAACGGAGATAAAGTCGCTGCCGTATTGTGCCCGGTACGCATCGCATAACTTGATGCCCGCAATTTTTGCAATCGCATAAGGTTCGTTGGTTGGTTCCAACGGTCCAGTTAATAAATAATCTTCGCGGAGTGGTTGAGGTGCGAGTTTGGGATAAATACAGGAAGATCCCAGAAACATTAATTTTTTAACACCATTTACGTGAGCAGCATGAATCACGTTGTTTTGGATCATTAGATTGTCGTAGATAAATTCTCCACGGTAGGTATTATTGGCTAGGATACCACCTACTTTAGCGGCGGCCAAAAATACGTAATCCGGTTTTTCGTTGGCAAAAAAATCGTTGACGGCGGCTTGGTTTCGGAGATCAAGCTCGCGGGAGGTACGGGTAAGGAAGTTGGTAAAACCTTCGTTTATTAATTTTCGTTGAAGGGCGGAACCGACCATACCGCGATGGCCGGCAATGTAAATAGTGGCGTTTTTATTCATAATTTAAAGACCTATATTTCCAATTTAGTTTTGACAATTATTGGGTAAAAATTTTTTGATAATTTATTTTTAGATTAGTGAATGCGGCCGTTACTATCTGATCTTTCTTAGAAATTACCTGCTTAAAATGATATTCTTCTTTTACAGGTTCTCGATAAATTTCAATTTTTTGATTTACCAAATCGACAATCCAGTATTCTTTAATACCTGCTTTTGCATAAAGTGGACATTTAATAGAACGATCCTTCTCAAGCGTAGAATCAGCAACTTCAATTACTAGCTGGATATCTGCGGGCCTAGGATGACTTTTTTCATAATCATCAGGATCAAAATTAGCAACCACTATATCAGGTTCTGGCTCAGAATAATTATCTATCGAAAAAGGGTTTTGGACGGTAATCGTCACCTGTTCTTTTAACGAGTGATATAACAGGCGGGTAAGACGATTTACCATACCTCCATGTGGGCTATTAATTGGACTCCTAGTAATAATTTCACCGTTGATCAGTTCTACTCGATCCGATTCTTTTAATATACCAACCTTAGCAAGTTGATAATACTCAGCAACACTAAATAACTTACGCTGTAAATAACTAGTCATTGGTCATTAAATTTTATATTCTAAAGATACCAATTTTTTTAAAGTTATCCTTGGCTTTCCTTCCATTGCACTACCCTCCCCGCTTCCAAACGATATTTCTGCTGGCTTTCCGGACAAATCGCTATCCCCTTTTTACCAAAGTCCAGTCGATGTCCATACTGACTCATCCAGCCAATTTGCACTCCCGGATTACCAACTACCAAAGCATAAGGTTTGATCGCTTTAGTGACGACTGTTCCAGCACCAATAAAAGCATATTCTCCAATATCATTGCCACAAACAATCGTCGCATTCGCACCGATCGTAGCGCCTTTTCCAACGTGGGTCTGCTCGTATATTCCTCGACGATTAACGGCACTGCGCGGATTTTTTACATTGGTAAATACCATGGAGGGTCCGAGAAATACATCGTCCGCACAGGTGATCCCGGCATACAGCGAAACGTTATTTTGTACCTTGACATTATTTCCTAACACTACTCCGGAAGCAATGAATACATTTTGTCCAATATTACAGCATTCGCCCAAGGTGACGTCGGACATAATATGTGAGTAGTGCCAGATTTTAGTGCCCGTTCCGATGTTGACGGGCTGGTCGATGGTGGCGGTGGGGTGGATAACTGGAAGCATAAGTTTTTTATTTTTTATTATAATAAGGAATGTTGATAAAATAAATTAAGACACTATGCTTCATCTTTTTCCATCACTCTTCCCCGCCTGACTGACCGTCAGGTCGGGCAGGGTTACTAAAATGGTTATTATGCTGTGCATAACCCCGCCTGACTGACGTCAGTCGGGCAGGGCCCATTTCAGCGCCTTGAGTGATGAAAAAATATTTCGCCTTTTGTCTCAATCTATTTAATCGCCATTCCTTAAAAAAAATAGCCCAAATCATCAGAGACGATTTGGGCTATTTTAATATTATATCTATTCTAATAACGAATAGCTATATTTTTTAATTTCTATTCGACTAAATGGTCCGCTACGCTGTAATTCTCTTCTTTTGGGTTTGGACCAAATGCGTTTACACCCGGATCGCTGTCCGTACACATAAATACAATGAGTGCAATTAATCCAATGACTGGCACTAATCCAATCAGCAACCACCATCCGCTCTTACCGGTATCGTGCAATCTTCTGATCGCTACTCCTAACCCAGGAACAATCAATCCTATTGCCCAGCCAAAATACAAAACGGTTCCGATTAAACCCAAAGATTCAGATACGGCGCTCAAAGCTACGGTAAGAATTGAAATCGCAATTGATCCCAACATATTAAACAGGGTAAAATACCAGTATTCTGATCGTCGCGCTCTACCTGAAAAGTCGGCATAATGATTTTTAAGTGTGTCTAAAAAGTAATTCATTTTATATTATTTAAGGTTAATAAACAATTGGTAATTGACTTCAAAAGCTGTTACAGTGTTCTATTACCCTGATGCTCCAAGCACTAGAGTACTTAAGATGTACGTAATATTTCTGTTTTCTGTCCCCTTTTAGGCGACCGGAACAATTTTCGTATATTAAAAGTAATAAATAGCTGGTAAAAAAAAGAATTTTTTGATCATTTTATTTGGCATAGTAGTTGAATATAGTAGGGTGTAAGTTTTGGTTAAAAAATTGTAAGATTCGTTTCCTAAGTCTGATGTCT
>ENA-ORXT01002143-ORXT01002143.1-marine-metagenome-genome-assembly--contig:-NODE-2143-length-24491-cov-11.346113_pt1 | contig 24491 bp, 13 predicted proteins | sample MGYA00237868_ERZ511482 | MGnify/ENA metagenome assembly ERZ511482
GCTGACCTTGCTGACCTTGCTGACCTTGCTGACCTTGCTGACCTTGCTGACCTTGCTGACCTTGCTGACCTTGCTGAGAACCGTCCAATTGCTCACGCAACTGCTGCAACTGGTCAAGCGCATCGGCAACTTGCAAGTCATTCCATTCGTCTGTCTGCAAGGTTTCGTCAGACGCAGATTCTCCGGCTTCGCTGAGCCTATCCCGCCATTCACGTATCGCATTGGTAACAAGACTCTCGCCTGGCAAAGCTGTGGCGAGTGATCCGTTACTGATGGCATCGCCGGCAATGCCCAACATCTCGATAACCCGGCTGGTATCCAGGCGTTCAAGAGCCTGTTCCAACGCCTCGCCAGTACTAGGGGCCTGCTCACCAAAACGTTGTTCAAGCGCCGCAATGTCATTGCGCGAAGATTCCAGTTCGCGTTGCAGTTCGCGTTTACGACCGGCCAGCTCTTCCATTTGGTCAAACGTCAGACCTGCCGAAAACACGCCGTTGTCACGTGCACGAATGGCCCGCTCCACAGCAGAGCGTAATACCTCTTCAACATCTCGCTGCTCATCCAACAGCTGCTCAGCGGTGGCCAGAGCCTCATCGATTCCGGCTTGTAGTTCTTCAGACCTTGCATTGCCCAACCCGGATAGGGCTGCCTGCAAAGCATCGCTGGCATCCTGCGCGGCATTTTCCACGGACTCAACAGCTTGCGGGGATTCACTCCTACCCTCGCCATTCTCACCTTCTGGCGACTGATTACCGGGGCTTGCAGGGTCAGCTTGTTCATTGCTTGCGTTCTGACTATCAGCGGCGTTGTCACTGCCTTCTGAAGTACCTTCCGAACCGCTTTCACCCGCTAGCTGCTCCGTACTTTGGCTGGCTGACTCCAATGCGTCCTGCGCTTGTTGAAGCCTTTCCGACAACTCGGAAGCTGCCTGTTGCAAGGCTTCCGCTTCTGTACCTTCAGCGCCAGCTGCATCCCGCTCAAGCTGTTCCAGATCACGCTGCAGCTGCTCCAGGTCACGACTCAATTGTTGTTGTTGCCATTGCTCTTCACGCGTCAGCTGCTCACTCTGGCGCTCAGCTTCAGCCAGAGCTTGCTGACGACGAGCAAGTTCGGCGAGCTGGTCAAACACATCATCCAGCTGTTCGCTGCTGGCGTTGTTTCCACCTCGATCAGGCTGTTCGTACTGGTTACGCTCAAGATCCATCTCAAGTTCAAACATCTCTGCCATATCCTGACCGGCCTGTTGCCCGCCACCGCCCTGGCCCTGCTGTTGCGTCATGCGGATGTCAGCAAACAATGCCTCTGCGCGCTGGAGTAATTGCAGCGCTTTTTGTTGCGGCTGAATCGCATCGCTGAAGGCCAGCTCTTCAAGTGATGTGGCAGAAGGTTCCATCTGCTCGGCCGCCTCTCGCAAGTATTCGACAAACTGGCGAATTTCCTCGCCTTGCTGAACAAGTTCTCGAGCTTCGGAACGATCGGCAAGGGTTCTAGCCTGTTCTGCCAGCGTGACTTGCAAGTCTGCAAGCAGCCGCGCGTTGTCTTCCTGACCCGCCGTGTCGCCCCCGTTTGCCTCACTGGTACGTTGCAGATTCCAGGTGGCGAGCAAGATCTCTTTCTGCCGTCTGGAGATTTCGCTTCCTTCGTTGGCTGCGCCACCTCCGCCACCACCGCCAGCCGCACCTCCCTGACCTTCTGAGAAACGCCGGTCGAAGGGTCGTACATCAATAAGCAACATATCCGTTTCCACCACGCTGTCGTGATCACGCACACGCACGTAGTAGCTGATCAGGTCTCCGGGCTGCATCGCGATACCTTCCAGAGCGCCAACTTCGGCGGAGCCAGTACCGCCACTACCGTTGCCAGGCATGAGTTCCTCGTTATTGCCCATGGACTCCAGGTAGAACACATGTTCAGCCATCTCATCGATAGGCAGCATGACTGTTTGCCATTCGCCGGCATTCACCGAATACAGTAGCTCGATGGATTCCACTGCAAAATCATCTGTGGCTTCAACACTGACTAACACTTCTTCTACAGGTGATGCAGTCACATCTCTACCGGGCTTGACAAATTTTGCCTCGGGCGCTTCGTCACCCCGAACAATTACTGCATGTTCTGCACTGATAGGGACCTCACGATCCAGCATCCGGTCGAGCAGCTGGTACTGCGTATCGTTGAGAATGACGAACGAGGCCTGATAACGCATTCGATTATCGTCGGCATCTTTGTCTAACAGGGTCAGCGCGACTGGCTTGTCACCCAAGCGCAAAATGCCATCCTGCAAAGGTCGATCGAGCGTGAATGTCAGTTGTGCGCGAGTGTTCTTGACGCCACTGATCGCACCCACGTCTGTCAAGTTTGCAGGCTGCCGCCTAGTCCATTCCGGGAACTCGGCAAACAGGTCGATACTCTCCAGTCGTGCTGGCTGTACAACAGAGACCGCGAATGTATCGCTTTGAGTATAGGCAGCACTCACGTAGTACTCGAGTGGTTGTGTCACTCTGAACAGCGTGAAATTGAATGCCTCATCCGGTGAGCGACTGATAACCGTGGATTGCCAGTCCTGCCCTTCTCTGCGCGCGTGCAGAGTGACCTCGTCTTGCAAAAAACCGCCCAGTGTAATGTCAAGCTGCAGATCTTCCCCTGCAAGCAGTTCGATCGAGCCCGGATTTACCGCAATGGAACGAGGTTCAACCAGTGTTTTATCCTGCCAGCCCCACCAAAGATGCAGCGCAGCGTTCTGCCATACTCTCGGCGCCAGCTGTGTAAAACTTAACAACGCCCCAACCACCAGCACCATCAACAACACGGGCCAGACCAGCGCAGCTGTTGGTACAATTCTGTTCAGCGGAACTCTGCGAGCTACCGATAATGCGTCTCTAGCCAACAAAGACAGAAACGGCTGCTCTGGATCACGCTCGACAGTATCGAGATAGGTTACAACCCGTCCGTCAAATGCCGCATCTGCGTTTTCTACAAGCATGGCACCACGATCAGTTCGCAATGACCGAAGCGGTCGCCAAAGCACAATTACAACGGTTAGAAGCGCAGCCGTTGCCAGTGCGGTTCGCGCCAGTAAGGTCAGTGTAGGCGTGAAACCACGAAACAGACCAGCCCAGGCACCTATGGCTGTTACAAGCATCAATACAACGAACAGTAAAGCTACAAATCGCAACACATGTCGCAACGTCTCGCGGTGCCGTGCAGCCCGCAGATACGCGCCAAACCGATTTGTTGAAGTTTCAGATGAGCTCATGAGCCGTCTCTCCTGACGTCCAGACGTCTGTTAGCGAATACACTCTCTGTCAACATGGCCATCACCAGCAGGGGCAATAACCAGAACCATAACGAGTAGCGATTTACATCGTCTCCTTGCATTACCAGAAGCGGGTCAACTGGCAAGTCATTAGTCTCTTCATTGCTTGTGGCAATTTCAGCATCCTCGTAGCGAGCGTTCCACGCCTCCATGGCATCTCCACTGATCAATGAAAGGTCTGTTTCTCCAGAATCAAGTAACACGCGTAGCGATTGCTCACCACGCGCACTGACAACTTTGTACAAACCCGGTCGGTCCAGCGCGATACCGCCGATACGTGCGTTGTCAGCCAACGCCAGCAACGACTTGTTGTCGGGGTCGAACAGTTGCACATTCGCGGGTAACGACAAGCGTGAGCCTGCAATCAGCTGATCCGGGATAGCGGTGCTAGCGTCGAAGTAGGCCAACACGGCTTGCATCAGGCTCACAAAGGCAGGTTGCAATGGAAGATTGCTACTCAGACCGTCAAGCCTGTCATTGAGCAAAAGCAGAGTACCCCTTTGGGTGGACCGTTCAACCAGAAGCGGTTGTCGATCATCAGTTTCAAGCAAAACTCGATCATCTTCCTGCAGCATCATGGCACCAACATCGTAAAACCTGGCACCAAACCAGTCTATCTGACCCAATCCGAGAGGATGAGATTCATCAACAAGTCCCACGCCAACGCCCTGTATATCCACGTTGGAAGTAGATTCAGAGATGCTGTCATCGAACACCATGGCGTTGGCATCCGTATCCACAAACTGCAAAACGTCCAGCGCAATAGACGGCAAAGTCAGATCTTGCGCGGCTAAAATATGGACGGTCTCTGGAGGCACACGCTCAGCTGTACCGGCAATAGCCTGCACACTGGCCAATGAATCTGTTTCAAGCGCTGTTGTCAAAAACACAGCGGCACCGTCTTGCGATGTGCGCTCGCTTTGCAACAGCACAACAGGCGTCGGATTGGTCTGGTCGATCGTTAAGGAAACCTCGTTGTCTTCCGATAGTGCATCAACCTCAAGCAAGCTGACACGCAGAACAGGATTTTCTCCGGGCGGTATGACCAAATCGTCAAATACACGACTAATGACATCGCCGGATTGCATCGAGAGAGTCTCCTCCACCAACAACTGATCATCAGATCGTACCTGGATCGTATGCGTTGTTAGGGCGTTCTCCTGCGCTGAATCTGAAGAGTCCGGCTGAGCTGAGCTGGCTCGTAGTTGCACAGACACCCGCACGTTCGCGCCATCGTCGGATTGAGCGCTGGCACTGAGATGCACGTTTTCCTGTGCGTCCTGCACTACTGAGTACTGGTCCCAAAGCGACACTTCGGGCGCATACAATGCATTAAGCTGAGCAGGTAGCGAACTTTGTTGTTGATCGCTGATGAGCCACACCTTGACAGGCTGACTGTATTCGCCTGCCACCTGATTAAGGCGCTGCATCATGACACCGTAGTCTGCACTCGTATATAAGGGCTCAAGCGCTTTCAATGCGAAGCGTAATGTATTCACCGACTCACTATCATCCGCAATTCTGTTTACGTCTCGTGCAAAAGCGACCAGCTCGATTGTGTCAGAGTCCGGCAATTCTCCTATCAGCGCGTCTGCGCGTTCGACCGCCCTTGCCCAACGTCCATCTGCGCGCATGGACAACGATTGATCGATACTGATCAGGTGATGGACGTCTGCCTGAGCGTTATCGACTGTCTTGCTCAGCCAGGGCTGGGCAAACAGAAAACTCAACAACAGAATTGACAAGACACGCAGCGCCAGCAACAACCAGTGTTTCAACGCACGCTTTCTGGATACCGGCGGTGCCGTTGGTTCAAGGAATTGTCGAGACGGGAACAGCTGCTCCTCAGGTTGTTGATCACTAAACCGATGCAGTAGCCATGGCAGAAAAAGACCTGCCAGTCCGATCAGGTATGCGGGAAACAACAAACTCATCGACCGCGCCTTTCCCTGAAACGCAGATAGCTCTGCAACGCTGAGTCCAGCGGATCTGACGTTAGTACCTGAGAGTAGTCAGCACCGATACGCTGGCAAGCATTTTTGACGGACTCACAATGAGCCTGAAACTTTGCACGGTACCCGTTCTGCAGAAACGCTGGATCAACGATGACCGACTCCTCGGTTTCAAGATCTTTCAAGGCACTGATACGACTCAGAGAAGGTTCGATTTCTTCTTTGTCCAGCACATGAAAGAACGCAACGTCCTGCCCGCCGTGTGCAAGGGGTTGCAGCGCTGACATCAGATCATCTGCATTGGCATACGCATCCGAGACGACAATAACCAGACCACGGCGGGTCATGCTGGCTCTCAAGCTCTCAAGGGCATTGAGAATATCAGTGCCTGAACCTGCTTCCGTACGCTCCAGCAATGCCATGGCACGCACCATCGAATCTGGACGAGAAGAAGGCGCTAGAAAGTTACGTACCTGCTCATCGAAAATACCCAGACCTAACGCGTCATGTTGTTTTCTAGCCATGTACGCTAACGATGCACACAGGTAGAGCGCTTGATCAAGTTTGCTGATCGGTGTGCCAAATCCCATGGATGCACTGGCATCCAGCAACAAGGTAACGGCGGTATTGGTTTCGCCCTGAAAACGTTTGATGTAAGTGCGATCAGTACGCGCGTAGACGTTCCAGTCCACGTAACGCAGATCATCTCCTTCGTTGTACGCACGATACTCCGCAAACTCCTGACTGAATCCGAAGTGCGGAGACCGGTGAAGACCGGTAGTAACCCCATCCACCACGGTACGAGCGATGAGTTCAAGCGAGCCCAGTCTGGCAAGAACATCTGGCTTAAGCAACCGGTTGGAAATTGGAGTAGACACGTCTCAGTCCTGCTCAGCAATATCGGTAGGCACGCAGTCGTATCGCAAAAGCATCAGCATGACGAAGAGCCTCTGTTGGCGTTCATTTGCGTTGCTCAAGCTGCTGCTGAACGTTGATCGACCAAATCACGCAATACATCATCCATGGCAACACCATCCGCTTCAGCAAAATAGTTAAGCATCACGCGGTGACGCAGAACCGGGGCAGCCAGTGCATCAATGTCGTCTGTGGTGACATGATAGCGTCCCGCCATCAATGCGCGTGCCTTGGCAGCCAGCGTGATAAACAATGCAGCTCTGACAGAGGCCCCGAATTTCACATACTGTCGAACCATGTCTGATGCAGCGGGATCATCCGGACGTGTCGCACGAACCAGCTCGACCGCATAACGACCCACCTGCTTGCTGACGGGTACTTGCCGAGTCAGTGATTGAAACGCCAGAATCTGTTGCGGATTTGTACAGGCAACGACGGGGGCCGGGGGCGTGTCGCTGGTAAACCGCTCTACTACGGTCAGCTCGTCCTCCAGTGGCAGGTAGCCGAGCATAATGTTGAACAGAAATCGATCCAGCTGCGCCTCGGGTAATGGATAGGTACCTTCAAGCTCCAGCGGGTTTTGCGTCGCCAGCACGAAGAAAGGCTTGTCGATAATGTGCTGTGTCCCCCTTACCGTAGCTGAATACTCTTGCATCGCTTCCAGCAATGCAGCCTGTGTCTTGGGTGGCGTGCGATTGATTTCGTCGGCCAGTAGCACGTTGGTAAAGATGGGCCCGGGTATGAATCGCCAGCTACGCTTACCTTGGTCATCATCTTCAATGATGTCTGTTCCCGTAATGTCAGTGGGCATGAGATCCGGCGTGAACTGGATTCGATCAAATTGCAATCCCAGTGCATCTGCCAGTGTACGCACCAGTAGCGTTTTAGCAGTACCCGGCATACCAGTCACCAGGCAATGACCACCCACCAGCAAGGTGATCAGCAGATGCTCGACCACCTCATCCTGACCGACGATGATACGGCCTACCTCACCACGCAATCGCTGCGTCACATCTCGAAACTCGCTCACAAGCTTCGCGGTGTCAGCGTTGTTGAAATCAGAATCAGTCACTTTAATCTCCGTTGACCAGGCTCAATAACAGGTGTTGAGCGGGTCTGTAAAATGGGGCACTTTCCAATGAATAAAGCAGCTCTCGGCGAGCGGTAGACTTGTCGTCCGTGAGTAACGCGGCTCGCGCCTTCCCCAGATGCGCCGCTGCGGTGTCGTCTGTTTGCATGCCCAGCAGCGCATTGAACTCGCGCAATGCCAACTCGGGCTCATTTATTGTCAGGTAGTGATCACCCAGCCAGCGATGAATATCCGTCCCGTAGGGCATCACCCAGTTGAGTGACTCCATGACGGGCACCGCCTCGGCGCCACGGTCTGCATTGCGCAATTCGCTAACCAGCTCGAGCAACGTGTCCGGATCATGCCCACCACGTTTGTGCCACGCTAACAAGGTGTCCATAGCAGCGCTTTCGTCACCCTGTTCACGCAGCACGGTTGCAAGCACCTGATAGGGGTTACCGCTGCCAACGCGTTGCGGGTAGCGACGAATGAGGTCACGGGCCAGCGCCTTCGCACTCACCCAGTCTTCCATTTGTACCGAACGATCCAGCTGACGAACCTCGGCACTGTAGTCGTCCAGCACACTGATCAGCTCGCCGAAAACCGTATCAAGATGATCGCTGAACTGCGCGTTAAAAGTATTACTTTCGTTTCCTATCGCAGCTGCCAATGCCTGTTGAGTATCGTCACCTTCACCAAAGCGCTTGAGCATGGTGACCAGTGCGTCATGTCCCCATCGAGTAGCGATAAAGTCACAGATCAGGCCAGCCTGCATATAGGAGACCTGCACCTGCCCGTCGTAACTGGGTCGAACGAATCCCTGGTCCAGTTGTTCCAGTGGCAGCAACTGACCCGATTTGATGGCACTCAACACACTCATGGATAATTCCCTGTCAGGCAACGGACCGGTGTTCCATTCCTCGTAGACCGACAGGCCTTCACTGAACCAGCGTGGCAACTTGTGGTTGGTGGCGGTCAACGTGAAAACGTGGGCAATTTCATGCCACAAAGTACTGCCCCAGTGAAACTCACCTGCCGCGCGCGCCTTTGGGCTATCCATAGCGGTAAGGTAGCCGAAGGTCACACCCAGTAAACCTATCCCCGGTGTGCTGACCGTACGCACGCCAAAATCGTCGTGATCATGGTAGAGCTCCACCACCATAGGTTGGCGTAACTTGAAGTCGTAGCGTTCAGTAAACAGCTGTACCGCCCGTATTGAAAGGTCTATTACATAGGGCTCGAGTGCGTCAGCGTCCTCCCGGTCAAGCCGGATCAGGACACGCCCCACAATCTTGCTCGGATCGTTGGTATCCGGCACGTCTATGGAGCTGATCCGCATATCATCGATGCCGTCCAGCAGCCTCAGTGTATTTACAGTTTGTGCATCGAAAGGATCCCGGACATAGGCTTGCTCTAAGTGGTAGCGGGCGGCAAAAAGGTTGTTTATGCGAAGCTGGTTGATACCCAGATCTCGATGCGCTGTGGATAATTCCGGATCCGTTGCAACAGCCCTTTGATACAGGTCCACGGCTTCCTTGTAGCGATAGGTGATGATATAGAAGTGCGCAGGTATGGCGTAAACATTGCCGTAGTGGGGATTGTATTGAAGCGCTCTGTCGATCCAGGGTTGCAACGGTTTGCCTTCCAGCAGATCAGCTCCCGCATGCAGAGCATAGATTTCCAGTGGAGGTAGTCCCTGTGCTTCAACCTCTGCAAGCGCACGGTTCAATAGCCCACGCCCGACGGGAAGGTTCTGTAGTTCAAGCTCTATACGCGCGAGCAGCAGCAAGGCATGCACATTGTCAGGATTCTCAACAGTGATTCGAAACAGGCTTTGGCGTGCCTGCCCTTCAAAGCTTTGCGAGAGTGCTTCGGCCAATCCTATCTGTGCAGGCAGCCAGTTTTCGTCATACAGCAGCGCTTCGCGAAACAATGCCTCAGCATCGCTGATCTGGTGGGTTTGCAAATACAAGCGCGCCCAGTGCGTTTTAATGGCAGGGTCAGTGCTATTGGATGCCGCTTCCCGATATAGCTTGTTGGCCCGTCTGATGTCACCCAGCGCCGCTGCTGCATCAGCCTGCTCAAGACCTGTAGAGGTGTCGAGAAGACGTTTGTAGCAATCCTGTGATTGTGCTCTGTCACCTTCGTAAAGATGTTGATCGCACACACGAATGGCATCAGACCTCGTCAGATCATACTGAATATCAAAGGCATGCCCGAATTCGGAAATCGACAGTGACGCTAAGCCAAACAGCGCAGCAGTTGACCACCGTCGTAATGTGGCAAATTCAACTCTCAGCATCATTCTCACTCCATCCGGTGGTCGCATCGATGGACTGCTGCAACTTGGCAATGGCTATCAGCAACGTCTCAAGCTCACTGTAATAGGTAGCCACAGACATCTCCGCCTTGGAATTTCTCAATTGTTTGAACTGTTCTTCCAGTGTGAGTCGCTGCTCCAGCAATTTCGCAACGGCTGGATCATCGTTTGCCTCTTTCAGCGAACCTAACAGAGCCAGTGGCATGGACGAGGCGTTGTCGCCTCTCAGTCTGGCGTGCTCGGAGGCCAGAAGCTTCTGTTGTTCGTAATAGTCGGCTGTGCGTGACTGTGCAAATCGAAACGCCTCGGCAATGGTCAGGATCTCATTACGATCGTAGTCTGCCTGACTGGACGACACAGCTTCTGCGAGAAATTCCGGGAAGCGAACTGCATTCGCCTCGCCACCACTCTTTGTGGCTGTAACCACAACACGTTGCGGCTGCGACAAGGCTTCAAGCGTTGCACCACTCGCACTGGCGGCCAATATCACCAGCTGCTGCTGAGCCGGCACGGCATTCAACGCTGCTATCAGGTCTTCGGTGGTCAGGTCAGGTCCCGAGATGTTGAACTTCCAGGTGCTGGAGTCGGCAGTGCCGTGCCCGACGAGCACCAGAGTAAAAGTGGCAGAAGCCTCTGCCTCCATCCTGACGGCTGAAGACTCTATTGTGGCCAGCACGAGCTCTCGAGTCGGAGAATCGTATAAATGCACGACAAGATCGTCTTCAGTATCAAGGGACTGAAGGGCCTGAGCTATCGCCTCGCCTGTAGCTTTGAAACTATCGGCATAGGCACTTTCGCCACCCAGGCCACTGACAACAAGTGCGTGGTGTTGAGCAATGGCAGGCACTGATACCAGACTTGCCGACATGAGCACAACCCGACAAATAGCACGCACTGATGGGACACCGGCTTGACGAACAAACATTAGTAGACCTTCTGTTCGCGCACTTGCTAAAGGCCACCGTCCGCGGATGTATTGGCAAGAACTTGTCATCACAGGCGTTTCCAGCGCAAGCGCAGTGACCATTCCAGCCCCTTTAAAATTAACAGGCATAGAAAAAAGAATGGCATATTCCACAATGCCAACCGAGTGTCACGTTTGAGCGCGGCGTTCTCGCTGGCCAACGCTGCATTAATCTGACCGACATCGGATACCGGCAGGTAACTGCCGCCCGTCGAATCAGCGACACGCTGCAAAAATTCGCTGTGCAAATGTGCATTGAACTGTTCTGCATTACCCGATTCACTAATCCACCATTGTTCAGCGCTTACTGGCGATCGCGAAGGCGCTTCACCATCCAGTGGACTTGTTGCAGACACTGAGTAGGGTCCTTGAGCATCGATGGGCACCTCACCGTGATAGTGTCCAGGACGCTGATCGTCGGCGTACAACTCAAGCGTACTGACCGAACCATCAGGACCGGTCACCTGTACAGGCAACCTGGCTTGCTCAAGATCAGAATAATCTGCGTTATAGGCGATAACAGAAAGTGCGGCGGACGTTGCATCCCTCACAACCGGACTCGCCAGTTTTACAGACAGACGGGGGAGGCTCTGCTCCACCAGAGTGCCCAGTAATTGTCGCCAGAATTGTTCATGACGCTGGTCCTCGACAGGAAGTCCCATCTGCCATCGCCACGTACCACTTGTACCCAACACCATACTGCTACCTCGTCCATAACGCTGCATGACCAACAAGGGTTCAGCTCTACTGACACCCGGTTCGCTGGATTGGCGCTCCAGCAAGACGACCGCACCAGGCTTGGGTCGGCCCACCGACTGGTTGTCGGCAAGATCCGGCAAACCCTGCCATGCCTCTATGTTGGCAGCATCGCTATCAGCCAGTTGCAGCCAAGCAGATCGCAGCCCTGCCAAGGACGGCATTGCCTTGTTGCGGGTTCGGGTAAAGGTTTCAGTAGACAGCCGATTGTTCAGTACCACCGGTAACGCTGCAGCGGTTACGGAACGCCCCCAACCACCGTCCGCTAAACCATGACGACCCGCCAGCATGAGAAGTGAACCACCACGTTCACTGACGAAATCACGCAGCGCGCTTTGCTGCGGCGTGGACAATTCTGCGGCCTCCAGACTACCGATAATCACGGCGTCATAGCGGAACAACTGCTCTCGTGTTTCAGGAAAACCATTAGCAAGCTCGGTGGCATCTTCCACTCCTTGTCTATAGAACTTGTTGGGAGACGTTCGTAACAATGAAACCAGCGTAATGCCAGGATGTGGTTCCAGCGCACGACGTATGAACTTGTACTCCCAACGCGGCTCCCCTTCGACGTAAAGTACACGCATGGGCGAGTCCTCTACCTGCAGGATACGCGGCTGCCGATTGTTGGCAGGCACCGGATCGACTGCCATGGCACTCTGAGTGTCACTCAGAGGCGCTTCAACGACGAACTCAAGCTGCCGGATGCCACGTTCACCGCTGGAAAAACGTACCGTTTGTACTGTTTGCGTGGCATTGTCAACGAGTGTCACATCTTCGGCCGCGAGCAACTCTCCACCCGCCAGAACGCGGATTCTGCCCACACCGCCCCGACCATGCCGAATTCTCAAACGGGCACTTACCTGGGTATTAGGTTGCACCTGGCTGGGCAGATCAACAGCCACGAGCTCGATATCGTCCGTATCCTGTAGCTGTCCTACACCCACTGTATGTACGGGCACACCTGCCGCGCTCAGACTCTGCCACCACTCCGGCGTAATCTGCTCGCTGTTATCAGCACCGTCAGAAACAAGCACCACAGCCGCTAGTGCCGTGTCATTAACCGTCTCCAGTAATCCGCTGAGTCCAGGTGCGATATTGGATCTGCTGGACAAGTCTGACGCCTGCAGCTCTGCCAGATCGTCAGGATCCAGCTCTGCCAGCGCATCGCCCATGCTGTACAGGGAGGCTGTGAAATCGGTATTGTCTGCAAGAGCCACAGTACGAATTGCCTCGACAGCATCATCTATACGACGACGCGTCTCAGCGGTACCGGTGGTAGAGTCGTTACGCTGCATGCTACTGGACGTATCGATAACCCACGCAACCGTGTTCTCGCCACGTTCCGATACCGCAACCCGCAGTGCTGGCTGCCACACCATGACAAACACAACCATGGCCACCAGAGCTTGCAGCGTCCACACCGACGCGCGCCGCGCAAAACTCAGCGACAAGCGCATCAGACTGAACAGAAGCACGAGCAGCGCAAGCACAATTGCACCAATCAAACCCGCCAGCGGCCAGCCGGAATTAAAAACCAGCGTTGCGTCTTGCCATACGGCAAACGGGTATTTGAACAGCAGTTCGAACATCAGCCAGTGATCATTTTTAAATTGGAAAGTGACATGACTCTAGTGCGTCATGGCGTAAATAACGTAGTTGATGCCCAACCGGTACGCCTGAGTGGTTAACAATGCAGGATATCGAGCATCATCCGCATGTTCCCAGGCGTCTCCCAAATCCTGATTAAAATTAATGGCAACCATAACCCTGCCTGCATCATCGACAATACCGCGCCAGCGCGGGTTCCTGCCGCCCTTCTCCCACGTCCTGTTATTCATCAGAGCCCGTATACCCGGAATTTGTTCCCGTTCGCTCATGTCGTAAATTACATGGAACGGTTCGGATGTGTCGGCAAGGTTCTGAATTCTGCGTTCCGGAAATACTTGACTCATTACCTGCTCAAAGTGTTGCCACTCATATTGCCCATGAAAATCGTCGACCATCAAAAAGCCGCCGCGTAGCAAATACTGCCTCAGCTGTTGAATCTCTTGACCGGACAGGCTCAAGGAACCCACCTCGACCGCATACAACCACGGATAATCGAACACCTCTTCGCTATTCATACGCACCAGCACGCCATCTGGAGCGACATCCACGGCAGTCAGGCGCGCCAGACCTTGCGAAAAGTGCTGTTCAGCTTCAGGCCAGTCCGCTTGCCATCGTGGCCAGTCGTCCCACTCTGTACCTTCATAGACAAGTCGAGCAAATGAAAACTCATGTGCCTGCCCCACTGAGCAGGCCAGACACATTATCCACGCCGTAGCGCCTTGTACGATTGCTTTTCGCATGCCTTCACTATACCGGTAATATCGCCACCGGATTTTTCGTGAATATCGTATTGAAAGTGCTCCGGCACGTTACCTGATAGGAGCAGGCGGTCTTGCAGACACCTCACTTACGCTCATTGAGGGAGACAGAGAAAGTACTATTCGGGTTAAACAAATGGCTAGTTGACAGTCGATACGGCCTATACTGCCTGCAAGGCAGCCTCACCAGTTGCTGTTTTTACGTGCGCGCCCCATCGGACGAGTCGCTCGCCCCACTAATAATCGAGGATTTTTTATGTACCGAATTCCTGCGCGGCCAAAGCCGCTTGCAGCGCTCATGGGCATCGTCAGTCTGGGCGGTATTACCTGTGCAGCCACCGCGGGTGGGTTCCTGCTCACAGAACATGGTGCGTCTGGCATGGGTAACTCCTACGCTGGTGCAGCCGCTGTTAGCGGTGACACCTCTACAGTCTGGTTCAATCCTGCCGGCATGAGTCAGCTTGAGGGTCGACAGACCGCAGTAGCTTTCCACATTCTGAGCACGTCCACCGAGTGGACAGACGAAGGCACTACGCTTGGCGCAGCGGTAGGTCGAGGCGTAGCCTCTGGCGATGACACTGCGAACCCAGGTACTAACAGCGTATTACCGAACTTCTACTATGTATCGCAGATTAACGATCAGTGGAGCTACGGTCTCAGCATCGGTGTACCGTTTGGTTCCTCCACTGAATACGATCCCGACTGGAAAGGCCGATACACCACGGTCAAGAGCGGTATCAGCGTGATAGACATTAATCCGGCTGTGTCTTTCGAGGTATCAGAGAAGGTCAGTCTCGGCTTTGGTATCAGCGTTCAACAGCTGTCCGCCGAACTGGGAAGCGCAGTAGATTCCGGCGCCGCCTGTCTCGGTCTTGCTTCCAATCCGGGAACAAGCTTCACACGCGGCGACTGCCTGAATGCCGGCCTCACACCGGGTGTGCAGGCAAACGATGGCTACGGTGAAATCACGGGTGACTCTACGGCCATGAGTTTTAACCTTGGCGCACTCTTCACACCCAGAGAAGGATTGAAAATTGGCGTAGCCTACCGGCACGAAATGAACCATGAACTTGACGGTGATGTTGATTTCACGGTCGACGAGGGGTTACAGGCTGTTCTTGACAGTAACACTATCGAAGCCGGTCAGCCGCTCACGCAAGGATTTCTGAATGACGTGGGTGCCAAGGCTGCAGTTGATCTGCCAGCCACATTCTCAGTATCCGGCGCGTGGCAGATGAATGAAAAACTGCAGTGGCTGGCTGATGTCACCTGGACAGGCTGGAGCTCGTTTCAGGAGCTCAAGGTTGTGTATGACAATCCCTTCCAGGGAGACACGCTGTCGGTGCAGGAATGGGAAGACGTCATGCGCTACTCAGCCGGGCTTAATTTTACAGTCAACCCCAAGCTCGTGTTGCGTGCAGGGGTCGCCTTTGACGAAGAGGCCATACCGAGCGCTCAACGACGCACCGCTCGCATACCTGGAAACGACCGCACCTGGGTCTCTGTCGGTGCCGGATACGCAGTCAACAAAAACATCTCCTTTGACGTCGGAATTGCCCATTTGTCTTTGGACGAAACGCCTATCGACAACTTTGATCCGGAATCCCAGGGCGTTGGTCAGGAAGTACGCGGTTTCTACAATGGCAGCGTCAATTTTCTGAGTGCTCAATTCAACTGGGCGTTTAACTAAGAGGCCATGCAAATGAAAAACCACCAGATATTGATCGCAGTTCCTCTGATCGTCGGCCTGGCCGCCTGTTCGAGCGACTCTGACTACAGCTTTGAAGAAAACAAAGACAATCTGGATGCTCAGATTGTAGCGAATAGTGCTCCACAGGCACTGTTCAGCCCAGACCCTGAAGCGCCGGTCTTGCCTTTCCCCAATAGCCTGTTTTTTCAAGGCTCTCTTGATGGCACCCTGAATATTCCGGGTGCTGCCGACGAAAACGATACAGGCAACCCGGTTGTTGCGCTCAACCAGATGGATGGTTTCTCCACCGTTGCGCCTATCAGCACAATGATGAGCGAACCGCTGGCGCAAAGCTCGTTGCAGTTGGGATCCACCGTGCGGGTTTTTGAAGTTCAGACCCAGGGTGGCATTGCTGTCACCAACATTGATGCCGAGCTGACGGACCCCGTGCTGGCGCCCAGAGCTGTCGGTTCACAACTTGTACTTCTACCCGTCGTCCCGTTAAAGGCCAAAACAGATTATCTGGTCGTTCTGACCAACGGCATTACCGACGTGGACGATAATGCACTGACAGCCAGTCTCGTTTATGACGTACTCAAGGAAGACACGGTTCTGACGAACCCGCCGGCGCTGGAAGGTTTGCGTCAGGCAACGCTTTCGCATTTGGGAGCCTTGCAACGCTTTGACGAAACAGATGGCGAATCTGTCGTACTGAGCTGGGTTTTTCGTACCCAGTCCATCACAGATGTCTTGCAAGCAACGCGTGATCAAAGCGATCCAGCTGCGCTACTTTTCGGACAGACACCGTCCAATACAGGATCTGAAGGGATAGGCGGCCAGGGCAAAGCCGATATCTACATAGGTTCGCTAGCCCTTCCCTACTATCTGGCCGAGCCCGGTGAAGGCGGTAATCCTGCACCTGTACTCGGTGGGTTCTGGACAAACTCTGACGGTAATGTTGTTGGCGCTGTGAACGAATCAGGTGCCCCGAACTACGCCCCCATGCTCAAAAGCACACAGACTGTGCCAGTCATCATGACCGTACCTAACGCAAGTTCGGCGTCCGGTGGCAACATGCCAGAAGGAGGATGGCCCGTGACGATTTTCCAGCATGGCATTACTCGAAATCGTCTGGATACGCTCACTATCGCTGACGCCATGGCCGATGTTGGCCGTGTCGTCATTGGCATCGACATGCCACTGCACGGTGTCACCGATGCCGACAGTCCATTACACGCCAACCAGTCACCTCTGGGTGTCAGGGAGCGCACATTCGATCTTGATATAGCGGTCAATCCGCCAGCTGATGGTGAAGAGGCAGATCCGAATGCGCCTGAGTCCGGTCCTGATGGAAAAATCGATGCATCTGGCGGCTATTTCCTGAATCTGAGCAGCCTGCCAACAGGCCGCGATAATGTTCGTCAGGCAATCGCTGATCTGTTCGTACTCGGTGCCAGCGTGGACGGAGCACAGGTTGAAGGTGTGAGTTTGAACAGTGGCAACATGACCTTTTATGGTCAGTCATTGGGTGCTATCGTGGGAACCAGCGCGTTGTCGTTCGAGACCCGTTACTCCGCAGCCTCACTGGCAGTACCCGGTGGTGGAATCGCTCAGCTGCTGCGCAACTCTGAAAGCTTTGGCCCGCGGGTTAACGGCACTCTGGCCGAGCAAGGCGTGCTGGAAGGCAGCGACGACTACAACACCTTCTTCATAGCAGCGCAAACTCTGCTCGATTCTGGTGATCCGATCAACCATGCAAGCACACTGGGGCAAAGCGCCTCTACCGGTCTGCACATGATTGAAGTCATCGGCGACTCAGTGATTCCCAATGAAGTGGCAACAGCTCCATTGTCAGGCACTAAGCCACTGGCACGCCAGATGGGCCTGACACAAACCGCTGAAAGCACCACCAATAACTCACTGGTACGATTCTCAGAAGGTGATCACGGCTCTATTCTTGGCTCACCTGCAAGCCTTGCGGCTACGGTCGAGATGCAGAGGCAGGTAGCGCTGTTCGCTCTGTCTATGGGTGGTCAGCTCACCGTCACCGATACCTCTGTCATTCAAGCTGTACCAGAGGAGGACTAGCATGGTCGGCATAAGCAGATTTAAAACTTTAACGGCTGTCACGGCCGTCAGTCTTGCGCTATTTTCAGGCAGCATTCTGGCTGAAAAGGTTGCCGGTGTGGAGCTGGCACCTACCATGATGGTAGGTGAACAGGAACTGGCATTTAACGGTGCCGGTATCCGCAAGAAGCTGTTTATCAAACTCTATGTCGGCAGTTTGTATGCCGGACAGAGTAGCAGCGACGCCGCAGCGCTAGTCGCTGCCGACGAACCGATGGCAATACGTATCAACGTGCTGTCCGATCTGCTGACTCGCGACAAGATGGTCAAAGCCTTGAACGAGGGCTTCGAGCAGTCAACCGGCGGGGACACAGCACCTGTGCAAGAAGGTATCGATCAGCTGATGGGCCTGATGCAAGACAAGATAAGGCCGGGTAACAGCATGACGCTCGCTTACGAACCAGGCGTTGGAACTCATGTCATGCGTGATGGTGAAGCATTGTCGGTGGTGCCGGGTCTGCCGTTCAAGCAGGCATTGTTTGGTATCTGGCTATCCGACAGCCCGGCTCAGGATTCACTGAAAAAGGCGATGCTCGGCAACTGAGTCTGACCGGCCACAGCCGGAACCTGTAGCAGGTTCCGGCTGTGGCATCACATCGCCGTGCTAAGTCAACTACAGGTAACGCATATAGGTAAGCGTTTTCTACGAAGCCAGATGCTTGTTTTCCTGCGCTACCAGCTTGTGTAAAAACTCGTACAAGGCATCGATGTCGCAAGGCTTGTGCATATAGGGCACCCCGCTTGCCTGCACCTCAATGAGTCTGTCAGCACCAATGTCTCCGGTCAGAATCAAACTGGGTACCGGAGCATCAAATGCTCCCTGTATAGCCTCAATGACCTGTATGCCATTCTCACCTGAACGCAGTCTCAGGTCGACAATGGCAGCATCTGGTGAGGCATCGTGTTCTGTCAATGCCTCAAAAAGCTCATCAGCGGATCCTGCTGACACAACCGTACACCCCCATTTGACAAGAATGCTTTTCAGGGCATCCTGTATCGCCACCTCGTCGTCCACTACCAGCACAAACAGATCACGCAGATAGCGCTTGGTATGAATCAATGGCGATGTGATCGGAACGACGTTCTTCTCAGCCCCTAGAGGGACAACGAGACTAAACACAGATCCGACATCCTCTTCTGATTTGACACTCACCGAGATCCCCATCAACTCGCTCAGTCGTTTGACAATAGACAAGCCCAACCCGATACCTTTACTGCGGTCACGTTCAGGATTGTTGAGCTGGACAAATTCTTCGAAGATCCGAATCTGATCGGATTCAGAAATCCCGCATCCGGTATCGCGCACTTCAATACGAACGGTCTGGTTCTCTTCAATTGCCGTGACGGTCACTGCACCACTTTCGGTATAACGAACCGCATTGCTCACCAGATTTCGGAGCAGCCTTTCAAGCAACTGGGGGTCAGTGAGCACCACATGCCGAGCAACTTGCACGTCCAGTCCTATGTCCTTGTCTTGCGCAATCGCATTAAAGTCAACAAGGATTCGGTCCAGTATCAGATCCAGATGGAAATCTTCATTTTCAACCGTTAGTGTTCCCGCATCCAGTTTCGAGATATCCAGCAGGCTATCGAACAATTCTTCAAGTGCTGCCACCGATGTATCGATATTGCGCGCGATCTCTATCTGCTTGTCGTTGTTCCCCAGCATTTGCAGCGTGGCTGTGTACAACCTCAGCGCACACAGTGGTTGCCTTAAATCGTGACTGGCTGCCGCAAGAAAACTGGATTTTGCCGAGTTGGCACGTGTAGCAACTTGCATCGACTCGATAGCGTGATTTTTTTCTATCTGCAAACTATCCACCAAAGCAACATTCTCGAACCGGAGTTTGATCGACTGGATCATGTTTGCTTTGATATCGCCTGAAAATATGAAACTGACGACCAGATACAGAACCATCAGAATTGAAATCCAGGTATACAAAGGCTCATCCTTGAATAGCAGGATAATGCCAGTCGGCACCAGGGCTGGAAGAACGAATGCAAGGTAGGCCAGTGTGAAATGCGACAATGACGCGGTAGCACTAGCCACCATGCCGGTCAGAACCATGATGGTCAATACACCGATAAGCGGATTGTCCTGGGAGGCAGACAGGAGTCCGAACACCCCCCACAAAGTGCCGGATACACCAGAGAAGAACGCGAATTGGCGAATCTGGTTCTGGACATTGTCGGTCGTGGTGACAATGCGTCGCCAGTGAATCATGTGAAGCAGTCTGACGACTGTGACAGCGATAACTACCAGAATCCAGACGATCAGCAGAGTTGTGTCCAGAAACCCGCTAAGAGCGACGGCCACGATGATCGATGTCAGGCAGCTAGTGGTAATTATCACCGGCAACTGGCTTTGCAAAAGCAGTATCTGCTCTACCCAGATACGTTCCCGTAAATTTGTTTGAGGCACATCAGCTCCCGCAAAAACGCATTCTGGATCAGGGAACCGAAAGCTCCTTGGCGAATGCACGGTACCGACGTTGTCAATGCCAATAGGTCAGCGATCGCTAAACTCCTTACAGCCCGCCGCGCAGCAGCAGTATATATCTGTGAAACCTGATTGATCAATATCCAGGCCAGTATTCAAAAACGCTCCAGTCTGTCACTGAGGTTGAGTACTACTAACTTCCAAAAACCAGTGCTCAACGAGACTGAACAGAGGCGACCAGCCAGAGCCGAATTGACTCGATCTGGCTGGATTATGCTAGCCGGTCACCCAATAAACCCTCTCGTGTGCTCGATCAGGATCCTGCGGTAGCAGCGGCTTTCACCGAACCTGTGGCACCCTGCTTTACATCGTTAGGGAAATCATCCACATCTACTACCCGGCGAGTTGCCACAGCAGCCCGCAACAGCACCTCCGCTTCGGCACTATCAATCACGTTTTCAGCGGTAAGTTGTTGCAACCATGTCTGATAGTCAATCCCATAAGGTTTTGCACGCTTGGTTTCCTTGAGCTTTCGCTCTGCAGGTTCCGCAGCCAGCACCATTTTCAGTGCATGCTCGATACTGCCAGTCGCATCCGTTTCATCATCACTGATAAAAACACCAGACGTCAGGCGATCACGGGCTTCGGTATCACTCAACAGTATCCGGGCACAGGCTTGTGTGAGCTTGTCATTAGGCGTGCGATACCGACGCCCCAGAGGAAAGACAATACCTCTGAGTATCAGGCCTATCGGTGTGTTGGGGAAGTTGCGCAGTATCTGGTCCAGTGCTACCTGTGTCTGGAACAGTGCATGTCTGACAGACCACTCCAGCAGTGGCTGGTCTTCTGCCGGACGCCCGGTATCTTCGAAGCGCTTGAGCACCGCAGAGGCCATGTACATATGCATCAGACCATCGGCGAATCGCCCTGATAACATCTCTTTACGCTTGAGACCACCACCGAGAAACAGCATGGCAAAGTCTGCCAGGAAAGAATAGGCCGCGCTCATGCGAGACAGTCGGCGGTAGTACTTCGCATTCTCACCAACAATGGGAGAGTCTGCAAAGGTTCCCTTGGTCAAACCATGGAACAGAGAACGTGCGCCGTTTTGTATGGCGTAGCCCACGTGCCCCATCAACGCTTCATCGAAACTTTCCAGCGCTTCCTGCTTGTTGGGTAGAGAGGCTGCCGTAATTTCATCCATTAACCACGGATGACAACGGATAGCCCCCTGACCAAAAATGATCAGGCTGCGAGTCAGAATGTTAGCGCCTTCAACAGTAATTCCTACCGGTATGGCCTGATAAGGACGACCGAGGAAATTATTCGGCCCCATGCAGATACCCTTACCACCCACGATGTCCATGCCATCGTTGATGACGGTACGCATACCCTCGGTGTTGTAGTACTTCAATATGGCCGATACCACTGACGGCTTTTCACCCTGATCCAGTGCCGCGCACGTCAGGCGTCTTCCCGCGTCCATCGTGTACGTAAGACCAGCGATTCGCCCAAGCGCTTCTTCAATACCTTCAAACTTGCCGATAGGCAGGTTGAACTGCTTGCGCACACGGGCGTAGGCACCCACAAATCGTGATGTTGACTTACCTGAAGCCACACCGTTAGACGGCAGAGAAATTCCTCGGCCCACTGACAACGACTCCATCAGCATGCGCCAGCCTTGCCCTACCATGTCCTGACCACCGATGATCCATTCCATGGGAATGAACACATCATTGCCACTGTTAGGCCCGTTCATAAAAGCCTGATTGAGTGGAAAGTGGCGACGACCAATATTGACACCCGCTGTATCGGTCGGGATCAGTGCGCACGTGATGCCCAGCTCTTCCTTGTCACCGAGTAGCTTGTCGGGATCGTAGGCCTTGAATGCCAAGCCAAGCAAAGTAGCAATTGGTCCTAGCGTGATGTAACGCTTGTCCCAGGTTACCCTCAGACCCAGAACCTGCTCGCCGTTATGTTCGCCATGACAAACAATGCCGTAATCTGGCATTGCACCCGCGTCGGATCCTGCTGATGGTCCTGTCAAGGCGAAACACGGTATCTCCTGCCCTTTCGCCAGTCTAGGCAGGTAATAGTCTTTCTGCTCTTCGGTTCCGTAGTGCAACAACAACTCAGCAGGCCCGAGAGAATTGGGCACCATGACACTGACCGCACCAGTGACACTGCGTGTTGCCAGCTTGGTGACCACCTCCGAATGCGCCATGGCCGAAAAACCAAGACCGCCATAGGATTCCGGAATAACCATGCCCAGGAAACGCTGATCCTTGATGTATTGCCATACGCTGGGCGGCAGATCATTAAGCTCGTAGGTGATCTCCCAGTCATCCATCATGGCGCACAGATCCTCGACCGGGCCGTCTACAAAGGCCTGCTCGGTCGCGGTTAACGTCGCCTCTGGGTAGCTCTTCAGTTTCTGCCAGTCAGGTGCACCGCGAAACAGCTCTGCTTCCCACCAGACCGTGCCGGCATCGATAGCGGCGCGTTCGGTATCAGACATAGGCGGTAAGACAGCGCGCACGTACTTGAGCACGGGCAGACTGACCAGCCGGTGGCGCAAGGGGCGTATGTTGAAAACCAGCGCGACAGCCACACACAAAATGACAAAGAGAGTGCCAAAAAAGCCTGATAGCATGCCGAAAGTTGACGCGACAAACAGCAAAACAGCCCCCGCGACAGTGGCAACCAGCAGGCTGATACGGTGTCGGGACACCACAAATAGTGTTAGTGCCAAGATGGCTAACCAGAAAATTATGCCCATGAGGGTCCTCGTTGTCGGTTCTTTCGAAACTGCACATGCGCAGATTAAATGCGCGCTTTAGCCTGATTGACTTGAAATACGACCAATATCCCGTGTGGATACCGGTTACTCAACAAAGCATCCGCCATGCCGTAATGCCCAACCCTACACCCGCCTACACCCGATGCTCTGGATGTCTAAGTCGCGATAAAGTTACGTATCGACGCCTGTTTCGGGTTCACAGAGTCGCATGATGTTATCCAACCTGTGAAATCCGCTATGCTCTCAGGCAATTTGCTGCCCTGCTCTTTTCGCCTCCAACGGCATCCAGTCTGCTTATATACCTATGGATTCTTTAAAAACGGCCTACTCATCGATACTGGACTCCATTGGTGAGGATCCTCAACGTGATGGTCTGCGTGACACGCCAGCCAGGGCTGCCAAGGCCATGCAATTCCTTACCCAGGGCTACGATCAGACCCTGGAAGAGGTGTTGAACGGCGCTGTTTTCGAATCTGATTCAGACGAAATGGTGATAGTTCGCAATATTGAGCTTTACTCGCTCTGTGAGCACCATCTGTTGCCATTTATCGGCAAATGCCATGTGGCCTACCTGCCTCGTGGCAAAGTAATCGGGCTTTCCAAGGTGGCTCGTATAGTCGATATGTACGCCCGCAGATTGCAAATACAAGAGTCTCTGACCAAACAAATTGCCGATGCTGTACTCGAAGTGACGGGAGGCAGAGGTGCCGGTGTCATTATTGAATCTCAACACATGTGCATGATGATGCGCGGCGTTCAGAAACAGAATTCATCCATGACTACCTCAGCGATGCTAGGTACCTTTCGTTCGGATATCAATACTCGCAACGAATTTTTGCAATTGGTGAAGGACTAGTTTTTAAGTAGTCTCTATCGGCATGGCACTGCAATAAACCCGATTCGTCATTCCCGCGAAAGCTAAGAATTCTTTGTAAATACGAGGATAGATCCCCGCCTCCGCGGGGACGACGGTCTTAAAGCAGTGACATTCGTCTCCATCGAAGTAGCAGCTTTTCAGCGCCAGCCAAATCAGTTTAGCGGCGGTTTTTCCAGCGTCCTGTCGTCCTCCGGCGCATCATCGTCTCCACCCAGCTGCATGTGCCAGAGATCAGAGTAGAGCCCGCCATTCTCCAGCAGGCTTTCATGGTTACCACGTTCCACAATACGCCCGGCGTCCAGCACCAGAATCTGATCCGCATCTACCACCGTGGATAGCCGATGAGCAATGACCAGTGATGTTGCTCTTTTGGCCACCGCATTCATACCTTCAAGAATAGCTAACTCACTACGGGTATCAAGACTCGACGTTGCCTCATCAAAAATGATGATCGGTGGATCCTTCACAACAACGCGCGCTATCGCCATACGTTGTTTTTCGCCTCCTGACAGTTTAAGACCGCGCTCTCCCACTACCGTATCGTAGCCTTGCGGCAATTCAGCAATGAAGTCTTCCAGATTGGCTCGTCGCGCAGCTTCTGCCACACGCTCATCGTCCGCTTCGGGATGTGCATAGGCCAGGTTATAGCGAATACTGTCGTTGAACATTACGGTGTCCTGTGGAACAACGCCCAGGGCTGCACGCAAACTCGATTGTGTGCAGTCGCGTACATCAACACCATCGACCAGCACTTGTCCGGCATCGACATCATAGAAACGAAAAAGTAAACGCGACAACGTTGATTTACCCGCACCTGACGGGCCAACTACTGCCACCTTGCTGCCCGGCTCCACAGTAAAGCTGATACCACGCAGAATCGGACGCTCAGGCAAATACGC